>Ga0302186_10001517_pt1 | contig 19153 bp, 25 predicted proteins | sample II_Bog_E1_2_FD_198782 | JGI IMG/M metagenome (GOLD analysis project Ga0302186, IMG submission 198782) | Peat permafrost microbial communities from Stordalen Mire near Abisko, Sweden - II_Bog_E1_1 | ecosystem: Environmental > Terrestrial > Soil > Wetlands > Peat | place: Sweden: Abisko...
AATCTTTATTTTGGATAATGATTTTATTTTCAATATATTTTTAAAACTTTTTCAAATCAAAATCCCAAAACTTTTTTTCTACTTCAAGAAAAAGTAAAATTCCATATTTTTTGACTAAGATTTTTATTAAAATTAGGAATGAACAAAATGTCCTTCTCTTCAAACTTCCCATAAAATTATTGATTTTGTTGCAAGATGTTGGGGATCGTGGAGTTTTGCATGCTGAGGAAAAAATCATGAAATTTCTGGAAAATAATGATGAAATGTTCCAAATTGAAATGAATTTCACACATCTCACATATAAAAAAGTGAAACATTTCTTGAAAATCATATTTTCGCGCTTAAAAAAAATAACCAGTCCAGTCAAAAATTTTGATAGATATTGTGGATTGATTAGTTTGATGAATGGAAAAAATATCTTTCTCATATATATAATTGATATCAATCTATTAGAGAAAACTTTTGTTTTGAAAATGGATGAAATCCAACATAGAATTGATAATTTGTTGGCTCAAGGGATATTAAAATTGATGAAAGAAATCAAGAATTGTTTAAAAAGTTATTGAATCATTTTTGACTTTGTTTATTGTTTATTTTTAAAATTTAATTTGTTTTGGAATAATGTTTTAAATCATCTTATTTTTGTTGATATAGGTTGCATTTCGTTTGATTTTTCCTCGTTTAAAAAATTTAGGATGAGATAACCAAAAAATAAGCAAGCTGAATAAATTAACAGACATAAACTAAAAAGCAAACTTTTATCAAATAAATGAATACGTTAAAATTTACAAAAGATTATGGTCATAAATAGACGCTCCTGATAATATGACAATTTTACTGAAAAAATACAATACAATGCCAAATGCCTTCAAAGAATAAAAATTACCAAAAATGAATAAAAGTAAAAAACCTTGTGATTTTTTCTCGAAGGTTTTTGTGTTAGTTTGTCCTTATATAATCCTGCGAGTCCCCAATAAATTTGAGTTATGAGAGATATCAGTAAAGAAATGGCTAGGATAAAATGCAACTTAGATGAATCGTCAAAATCAAATTTTGTTATTTTTTCAAAATCTAGAATGTTTTCAACAATCGAAATAAATAATTTATTATCAGAGTATTACGAAAAATTAACATTGTAAGTGCCATCACAGCTGTGTAAATGCCAATTGATGATGAAAGGATCACATGAACTTGCAAAGAATATTTCCAGAATTTCAAAAATTTCTTAAAAAAAAGGGCGATATCTATTAAAAAGGTCCAGGCTATTGTCAATCCTATTCCATGAATAAAATAGATGAATTCTCTTTGCTTGTTGACCTCTTTTTTTTCCTCATCGTTTTTAGCTCCTTCCATAAAATCGAAGGTAAATTTTTCTTTATTTTGTCCATGATATTGAAATTTGCCTTCTTCTGAAAACGCATAGCAAAAAGTCTCCCTTTTTTGTGATATAATGTAATCATATCTAAAATATCATCATTCATTTTTTTGTATAATATATATAATAATACTTATCATTTGTGTTCAATTTTCTACTGAATTTCACAATAGCAAAATCTTCTTCATCTTTTAAAATGAATCCCAAAGGAATCAAATCATTTTGTCCTCCTAATTCCGAATCCAGTTTGGGAGTTTTTCGGGTTTGCGCCCAACGATCAGATAAAATGATTTCATCTCCTATAATTTCAGCTACTATGACATCCATGCTGCTCATAGAAGTGCCAAAACCCAGAGAAAAATAACCCTTTGATTTCCATCGAAATGCCATTGAAATCATTGAATCGGGATGAAATTTCCAAAATATTTGGATGTTTTCGCTCACATTAACTTTAGAGGTAAGATCATCCAAAAATGTTTGATCAGTTTTTAATTGCTGCGAAAATGCAATTGGAAGAACAAAGATTTGAATGACAAGAAATATTTTTGTGGAAGTTTTGAAAGACATAAAATGAAAAAATGACATAATCAAACAATAAATATTTTTTCGAAAATTTATGAAAATCAAAAAAACAAATTTAATTAATAGCTATTCATATTTTTTTTAATTAAAATAATGACGTTTTGGATTTTCATATATTTATGTATTTTTTTTTTAAAACAATATATTTAATTTTTGAGAAGAAATAGGTATTTTTAAAAGACTTGGAAAATTTTCCATAAGAGTTTTTTTAATTTTATTAAACAATTATTACCCATATTGATCAAATTATTTAAAAAAACAGAAAAAACAACTTTAAAAAATGAAATAAACATTTTCAAAAAATAATAACATACTAATAAATATTTTATTTTTTATTCAATTTTTTCTAAAGAATTGGAAAAAAATGTCTTATAATCAACATTATATTCAGAGTATGAAAAAGTTGGGTGTTTTATATGAGACGACCTTTTCTCCCTATCACCAGGTGTTGCTCTGACATTGGAATTCGTCAAAGAAAAAACAAAATCTGTTTCATTGAATTTCTCATTTTCTCTATCTTGTTGTAAAATCCTTCTAAATTTCCGATTGAATTTTTCCTTCGCTTTTTGAAACACCATGAGTTTTTGAGTAAGTTTCTTAGAAAGTTCATCGAGATTGTTTTGGTTTTCATTTTTGTTGTTTTCAATGCAACCGATTATACTTTTGAAACCTTTCATTAATTTTTTTTTGATTTCTTGAGATCTGATGGTAGAATCATCAAGATGAAATGTTGATTTTTGGTTTGAATTTCGAATTTTTTTGGTTTTCATCTGGCTTGTGTTAATAAATTCATCAACCCTGAATTCAGATACTTTGACATTGCTCAAGCTTTCAAATGAATTTTGTTTTTTCTGGCTTGTGACACAACAATTAATCAACTCAGGATCTTCCATATTATTTTCTATTTAATAATTCTTAATAAAATTCAAATCTATAAAACAAAATACTTTTTGTGGAAATTTGAGAATTTTTCGGAATAGTGCTATTTAATTTTTCTTCAATAAATTGCAGTCTCATCTTAACAGATTCCATATCTTTGTTTGATTTGTAGACTTTCTTTTCGAGGTCAATTCTTTTGTCATGTTCCTTTTTTATTTTATCAGACAAACAGTCAATTCTTTGGTCACAAGATGTAACAATGACTGCTTGATCGAAGGAGTTTTTATGATGTGAGGAAATATCTGAATCCAGAAAAAAAGATGGAGATTTTTTGTTACTGGCAGCATTTGCGTTTTTCTTATTTGAAGCTTAAATTAAATATTTTTATGTCAAAATTTCAATTTTTTTTACTTGTGTAACAGCTTTTGTTCAATAACTCCAGAATTTCATCTTCTGTGGAGCTAGGAAACTTGTTTTTTTTGAGAATTGTCGTTCTTTCTTGGTTAACATTTTGCTCTTCCTTTTTCTTTAGGGTTTTTAATTTATTGGCGAGATTTGTATCATCACTTTCTTTACTTTTGGGTATAGATTTTGAAATCAGAAGTATTTTTTTTAACGAGTTGTCTTTTTTTTTATTTATGGAATAGTTTTTTAAAGTGTCCAGCGTTCTATTCAGATTGGAGGTTTCATCGGGGTTATTATGTGAATCGTAAATTTTTTCAATTTTTTCAATACCATTCATTTGAGTTCTGCCTGTATTTTGTTTATTATCGAAAAGTTTCCGCTTCAAAGTTTCTTTCAAGTTTTCGAATTGGGATTGCATTATTTGAAAGTTGGAATTCATGAAAATATTTTTTTGTGGGTTTAGCTTTAGATAAGATACGAAGTCTTTGAGTTTTTTGGATGACTCTTGATTGGAAAGTGGATCATTTTTATTTTCTTTTAAATTTGGTGTCAAATTAAAAAGAAAATTTGTATTTTTGTCGGGAGTCTTATGAGGCACACTGATTTTCTTTTCAAGACTATAACTTTTATCAAATGGAGTGAGCAATTTCTTCCAATTATTCATTTGAGATTTGGAAAAAAAATTTAAATTCAAAAAAAACTAATGATTTTTTTAATTTTTGTTTTAATTTGCATAAAATCCCAAATTTTCTGCAGCTGACAAATTACATAAAATCATCATCAGGAGTGACATTCTATTTTAAGATTATTATAAAAGCTAAACAAATTAATATTAATATATAAACTTTGTTGCTAGTCATATTTTCTTCTTTCATGATATGTTTATATGATTTCGCTTCCTCTTCCTCTCTTTGTTGTTGTAAAAGGCGAGATTCTTCCTTTTTCTAAAAATATGAAAAATATAAATAATATAATACATTTAATCCATATAAAAACCTGATCTTTGAACTCCTTGAATTTTTCTCTTTTTTCTTCCAACATCCGCTTCTCCTTCAAGTCCTCTAAATTCGGATATTTTTCCTCCTTTGTTTTTTCGATTTTCTTAAGGAGCATTTTATCTTTTTTGACATTATTTACAAATTTTATCTTTTGTAAAAAAAATTGATTTAATAGTAAAAAAATATCTTTTCTCACTCTCTTCAAATTCACAAAAGAAACCTGCCCAATTTCCATATCGTTCTCTTTTAATAAATTTTCAGCAGGGGTGTATACGATTTTTACAAAGTCTTTCTTGCTTCCTTTATTTTATTTCGAAAAAAATTTATATTTGTTTATTTTTTTGAAAGTTACCATCTATTGAATTTTCCTTTACCAGTTGGCAACATTCGTCCATTAATGTCTGTTCTATTGCTTCGAAAGTTTCCCCTTTATTGAGCCGCAAATAAACATGCGCAGACGAGAGATTATCCACGTGGAACCAAATGTCTTCAGGAAAAAAAAATTTCAACAATTCTTCGTTTTCGTATTTGTCTTTGCCCATATATATTACATGACCTAATATTACATTTTAAAATGGATGAAAGTAATATAGAAGTAACCATCAGAAGAAGAGAAATAATAAACCATATAAACAAATTATTTTTCTGATTCTTCTTGTTTTTATATATTCAGGTAAGAAATTTTGCAATAATTAAAATTTGTGTTTTTTCTAAATAGTTTCAGGAAAAATTAAAGTACTCAAATATGACTTTAATTAAAGATTTTATTTTGTATAAAAGGGAAATTAAAAAGGTAAGGTAAAAACAATTATTTGTTTAAGAATTTTTATTTAAAATTTGAATGTTATGAATTTAATTAAAAATTTAAAGCAAAAGATCGAAAATTTCATTAAAAATAACACTAATTTTTTTAAAAATTTTTTATATTATGAAAAAAGTAAATTTTTTTGTTATATTTTGTAATTATTCATATTCCCACAAAATTGAATAAAAAGTCATCATCTCTTTTACTCGCCTCTTTCTTTTTATTAGGGGAGACAATATCTCTTTTTTTTGATAGAGCGCTTTTGGGTTTGGCTTTTTCTTGGAATTTCTTTTGGATCTTATTGAAAAATATGGCAAAATGTTTTATTTTTTTTTCATTTGGTATCAATTTGTCACATTTCAAAGTGCGATATAATATTGCCGAATTTATTTTTTCTTCGAAATCTCCTTTAAATTTATGATTTTTATCAGTATCATCTCTGGTTTTAATGTAACTTGATAAAGTTTTTACTCTTGGTTTGGCAGTATTTTGTTGCTTTTTCGTGATTTCCTCCATTTTCACCATTAAATCTGTTCTATAACAAGAAGTGGGAGCAAATAAATTCATTAAATTTTCTTCTTTCTTGATTCTTGCAGTCGTAATGTTGTTTTCTTGTTGTTGTGGTAGTTTGCTTTCTATTGATAATTGCTTGATTTTTGAATGAATACTATCAATATTATTCAGAAAAGCTTTTGTTAAGTTATCCTTATCATAATCACTTTTCCTCACTGTTAAATCTTTTGGAGCTTTCAAAAGGCTCATCCCAATTGCAGATTCAAGATTGAAAGCAAAATCACAACTTTTGGACTTTCTTCTCTTCCAATCGAAAAATTTTAAGGTTTTAATTGTCTGCTTCTTTAAAATATTTTTTTGATATGAATGAGATTCCCATAAAGTCTTGTCCTTGAAAAGATTGTTCAGATCCTTTTTTGTTGTTAAATTTTTCAAACTTTCAAGCAGTTTCTTAAATTATTGATTTTTAGATAATAATTAATTAACAAAAAAATATGTGTACTTCTCGGGGAAAAGCAAATAAAATACACATTCTAGATTTACAAACTGCTTTTTCATCTCTTGGTGTGGCAGTTAAAAGTTCTTTCTCTCCGAAATACTGGCCTTTTGAAATAAGTGAGATCTTAATTTTTTTTTCTGTCATCATGAATCATTTAATTTTTTTAAATATTCTATACTGGACATTCAACTGGATGCTCTTTCATACTTAAAGAAATTGAACCGCTTTCAATAATATCATTATATGTTAAAAAACTCAAGACATCTGGAATTGAATGAAGTGGCTTACAAGCTTCTTCGCATGAAATTTTTTTTTGTTTCAGGAGTTTTGATATCTTTATAAATTTTGAATAATTGTTAAAAAAAAAATTATTTACCTCTATATCCCCTTCTTTCACAAAGTAGAAATATTCTGGAGGGGCACCTGCTTTATAAATTATGTTGCCTTTTTGAAAATGTAGCTCATGGCAATGTGCGAGCAATGGTTGCAAATATGAGGTGGAGACATTTTTGAATATGGGAATGGTTCTCAATAAATCGATTTTCTCAGAGATCTTTTTTTCAAAATAAGTTTTTAAAAGTTTAGAAGACAATGTAGCAAACACACAATTTTCATTGGAAAAAGCAGATGCTTTCCTGATAAATAAAATCCAGAAAATTTCAACCAAAATTTAATTAATTTGTTTACCTCTGTCCTTGATTATTTACAGATCCATCACCGAAAACTTCACCTACACCATGTTTTCTTACGAAAGTCAGATCAGGAATTAAGATTTCTGATGAATGAAGACTATATTCACTGATTGATTTTTTGTTTCTTTCTCTCATTGTGGAGGATTTTAAAGTGGGAGGTTTGTCCAATCCTAAATCCTTTTCAATTTTGTTGGAGTTTCTGTGAGTTTTAGATTTTTCTCGATTGTTTTCATTTTCTTTTGGATTAGACATAAAAATTGAAACCTCACCTTTCAGAATTAAGTAAATATTTGATCCGATGTCCCCTATTTTAAACACAAATTTATTCTTTAGGGTTGCCTCGAATTTGAGATTCGAAAATAGCTCTCCATATGAATTTTCATCAATGTTTTCTTTTAAATCGAGAAAATATTGCAAAGGCTCAAATGCTTTCTTTAAAAAAATTGCCTCATGAGTTGTTCTCTGTTTTTGTGGCTTTCTCAAAATCTCTTTTATTATCTCAAAATCCTCATTATGACTAAAAGAAACCTTTTCTTTTTGCAAACTCCTAATATATTCTTGTTCTTTCTTTAATGAATCTTTTTCATAAATCGATAAAATTGAATTATGAGTTTGAGCACTCAAAGTAGTTGAATAACGAGCTTTTCGAGATTGAGAGATTAAATTTGCTGAGGGTTTTTCATTAAAAATGTGAGAATTTGAGATATTGTAGGGACTAATTTCATTTTCACTCGGTCTGATGGGAGACATCTTGTTAAATCGAAAAGTGCTGAGCTTTTGGAGGGAGTTGGATTTTAGTTCGTTGCTGGATGAACCAATTTTAGGAGTAATCACAGATAGCTTTGGAGTGAAAGTATGGAGAGAACTCATTTCGAAAATTAATATATAATAAATAATAAATTTAATTTTAAAAGAAGGCATTCGTGAAAAGAATTGAATTTTCATAGATTCGATTTGGAAAAAAAAAAAAAATCAATAATATTTTTTCCAAATCGATAAGTTGTTTCGTATCTAATCAATCTTTGAGAAGAATCAACTTAAAAATTTTTTTTTAGGCATGGATTTTGAAAAATATTCAAACGCATTTTATTTTTTATGATTTTTGAAACTTTTTTTATAAAGTTTCCCAAAACGAGAAAAAATAATTATTAATTTTTTCTTTCTTTCTTCCAAATATAAATTTTTATTTGGTCCTATTTGAAAATGTCGAAATCCAAATCCCCAGAAGGTAAAGTAGAAGTAGAAACAATGAGACAGAAACAAATGAGCGAAACGGAAGTTGTCTCCAAAAAGTAAACATTTCTTCTAAATTTCAAAAAAAAAAATTGTTCCAAAAAAAAGGCAAAGATTTGCTTTGTTTTCTTTTCCACCCCCTTTATGCGTTGGAGAAAACTCCGAGATCAAGAAATTTCGTACATATTAAATGTTTTTTGACTTTCTAAACTTATTTTATAAAGCACCAAGAGATGAAAATGGAAAAGTTAAGACTTTGCCAAGAAATGTCCAGATCTCGCACCCTAAAGCAGGCAAAATCAAATCATCATACTTCAACAATTTGTCCTTTATCACAATCGGTGATCCCCAATAATAAAAATCCTTTATTAACAATTTTTTTTAAGATGATAAATATTATGATCCCGGAAGATTGGACCGTTTGAAAAACCTCGATCAAACTAAGAAAATCCCAAAAGAAAAGGGAATTTTCAAGCCAGCCAATTTTTATCAAACAATGTAAGAACAATTAAAACTAACTCATTTAAAATAATTTTTCGTCAAGCATCAAACCATCTTTTGAGCATAAAACTGATTTAAGTGAATCGAAAAAAATTTATAGAGATGCAGATGGTTTGATAATTTTTTTATTATCTATTTGTAACATAAAAAAAAATAAACAGGAAAAGTTATCTTGAATCCCAAAAACGTTGTGACCGGACCTCAATACAAGCCATTATACAAATCGTATGGACATATTCCAGATGAATATGATAGAACAAGGAAACTTGATCATGTAAAAAAATAATAAAAAAGAAAAATTTATAACTGTAATTATTTTAGGAAGCAAGATTAAAGCATGTATTAAAAATGAAGGATCATGCGGCTTTCAAGAATATGGAACATGGAGATCGACCTTTCGTGAAAGACGCAAAAACTTATGGATTAGATAAACCTCTTCCCGAAGTTCCTTATATTATAACTTTTGATGATCAATCATTTTATAACAGAAAAAAACGAAAAAAGAACTCCTCCTGAATATAGCAGAGCATGATCAGCCGTTTAAGCCATCGAATCCACCTAAAAAGGTATCCAATTAAATTTTTACAATGTTTCCTAATTTATTCAAGGGATATAATAAAACAATTGGAAAATTTCCTGAATACAAAGGAGATCCTCTGAAATCAACGCAAAGAAAAGATTTGGTGAAGTCAAAAGATTCCTTCAAGTTATTTAAATAAAAATATTTTATTTTTTAAGCTATGTTTGTAGGACATGCCATTGTGGAAATTTAACTCGCCCAACCCCCTCTGTCACCAGCCATCCGATAAATATTAAAAAAGAAATTATGAGCTCTTCTCATTTATTAAAATAGAGAAATTTAAAAAAAAAGTAGAAATTGGAAATAAAAAAAAAATAATATAATAAAAATTTAAATAATCAATTTTTTTGATGAAAAAAAAATTTATTTTAAACAGAATTTTAAATTTTGAAAGAAAATACAATAATTGATTTAAAATTTTTTTATTTTAAACAGAATTTTCATTCTCAAGTTCTTGATGAATCATTGTATTTGGCCTGACAGCAAAACTCATACCCCAAATAAAGCAAAAACAGCAACAGAAACTCAGAATAACTAAGCTGAATGCAGCTCCATATAAAATAATAAGAACCAACACATAAGTTCTCAAAGAATTGCAAGGTTCATCTTCAGCATAAGAACAACACATTCCAATGATAATGGTAAAACCTCCTATGAGCGAAATTATCCAAAAAAACTTTCGCAAAGCCTCAATAACATTATGAACTTTCAGAAACCCATTCAAAAAAAAACTGGTGAGCAGTATAAACCCGAGAAGAAAAAGCCAACATCCATAATAAAAAAAGGCTGAACTCCATTGATATAAATCGTTGCATTGAGAACCTCCGTAATAAAGTGGATTGCTTATGAAGATATATGTGATCGTTGTAATTGCTAACCCATTGGCATAATAATATCCGATTTCCCTTTTAATGCTTTCCCCTAATCCAACACTTTGATTAAAATGCATTATTTATTTTTTGCATTTTGAAATTTTCATAATAGTTAATAGTTTGAAATAATTATAAAAACATTTGATTTTTGTTTGTTTCAAATTTTATAACCACTTTTTAATTCTTTAAAAACTATTCCTGAAGGTATTTTTTTATTTGTTTTAGTTTAGATCTTAAATTTTAATTCAGTTTTCCTTCTAATAATATTATAAATTACCTTCTTGTAAAATTCAATCTTGAACTGTGTTTTTAAATCATTTTTTTTCAAAATATTTAAAAACTTTGCCATGATTTCTGCGTTTTTGAGCCTTTTGGGTCTTATCCATATTGACCGTCAAATCAAATTGCTGCAATACAAGTCTCATTCATCTTATGCTGGTAAGATTTTCGATGTTGAGACATTTTTTAAAAATCTTCCATTGATCTCCTCTGTTAATGAGACGAACTTCTACTCTTTGATAACAGAATACATTGCAACATGGCTGCAAACGACAGTATTTGGTCTATTGTTATATTTTTCTTTGACGATTCCAAGTTACCTGTTCTTTTTCAAGTTCAAAAAAACCCGATTTCTTCCAGAACTCCATGGAAACTACCTAATTTATCATGATATCAAATGGTCGACCATTAACATTCTTGTTGAGGCTTTTCTGGTTGCAGCTTTAAGAATGACGCTTCCAAGATTTAGTTTCATCTATTACGATGTTGATGAATATGGGATTTCTTACATATTTTTAAGCGTTCTTTTTCATATTGTTTTTGATGAAACCTTTACTTATTGGATTCATCGATTCCTCCATACTTATGAATCTCTTTATTTGAAATTGCATATCGTTCATCATAGATCTGTTGATATCACACCATTTGCAGGTTTCGCTTTTCATCCTTTAGATGCATTCGCTCAGGCTCTACCAACATTCGTTAGTTGTCATTTCTTTCCAATTCATTATAATGTAGTGTTGGTTTTTAGTATTTGTACTACTATCTGGGCCATCAGTATTCATGATAATGTTCCAATGATACCTATTAAGTTGTTTTTGTATTCTACTCATCATACCATTCATCATGAGAAAGGATATGGAAAAAATAGAAATTATGGGAAGTTTACTAGTGTATGGGATCGATTGATGGGTACTTATGCTGATCCGGATAGAGTTTATTTTGGATATGTTAGGAATGAAGACACCAAGGAATTGTTCAAGAAGATTAATAGGGTCATTGATTGGGTAGTTCCAGACAAAACACCTATCATGAGGAAGAAAGATAATTAATCGCAAAATAAATTAAAGAAAGAAAAATATGAAAAAAATCAAATAAGTTAAACAAAATTTTGAATAAAAAATCTAACTTTAAAAATTCTCTTAATAAATTACGTGATCAAATAAACAAAATTTAAGCACAATAGAAAAAATTTCTAAATGCACAAAAATTTCTTTTCATTTTTAATGAAAAAAATTAGGATTTTATTTATTTTTTGAAATTTTTTTGTTATCAACGATTTCTACAAAAAACCCATGTCATTAAAATAATATAAATTCCATTGATTAATGAAATAATCATCCACATTATAAATATTAAAATAATTGCCACTAAAGCATATGATCTTAAACTTCCACATGGTTCTTCTTTTTCATATGCATCAGCTAACCCCAATCCCACAACAGCAGAAAGAATGAAAATGGTTATTTTGTAAATTGTGCAATATTTATTCAGGGTTTCATGATTAGAACTGGTTTTCAGGAGGAAAAAGAAAATAGGACTTGTCACCGCTGATAACATTAAAAAATATAAAAGCCAATTTGTCCAAAGTAAGAGATCCACACAACCATTTTCATCAACATTCTTAAAAATTGAACAAAGCACAATGTTTATGACAGACAAATGAAAACCCAAAGAAAATATTGACATATCATATTCTTTTTCATTTTCTCGAAATTTGTGGTACATTTCCATGAGTTTTTTTTTTATTTCAGAATTTGAAAATTATTCATTTTAAAATGAAAAGCAAAAAATTATTCAAGGTATGGTTTCTGTTTTAAAACGAATTATCAATTTAAAATAAAATCAAGTCTTAATATATTTTATTTTTCTTGCTGCAATTTAATTATTTATGCATTATTCCTTCTTTATTTAAAAAAATAATATACAACAAAATAAACTTTTTTTTTAATTTCAAAATAAATTATGAAAAAAAAAAATTTAATAGAGAGGAAAACGAATTTTCTTGAAAACATTTTTTTTAAAAGAAACACAATCACACATTTATTTCCGATTTTAGGTTTAATTCGGTATTTTTATTATCCTTGCCTTCTTCCCGTCTTGACTTAAATAAAGTCCAAATAGCAAATGCGCAAACGCAAAACATAATGCACACATATAAAAATAAGGCTGTTGAATGTATAATTAATATCCCCAAAACAAACTTCCTCAGTTCACCACAGGGTTCTCCTAAATCAAAAGAATAACAAAATCCCACAAAAAGCACACATACTGCCATTACAAGAAAAGCTCTAAAGACTGAAAATGTTGATTTTACACATAATTTATTTTCACTGTTGAGGTGCGATTTGTCATATTTGATAATAATGTAGAAGAAAATGCTGACAATGAAAATGAAGACATTATAATAAAAATACCATTTGGTCCAGGATAATAAAGAAACGCATTGGTTGCTCTCATAATAATCAGAACCACTTGTCATGATGCCGCTGGCAACTCCAAAAATCAAGCTTACACCTATCAACGAATGCAGATCTTTCAAGTCTTTAGATTTGGAATCCTGGGCAACCTCTTGAGATAAACGAAAGGAAGACATTTTAATAAAAAATCGTGATTTTAATTCTGTGAATTTTAAAAAAAAATAAATTAATCATTTTGAACAAATATTATTTAGAATTTAAACTTTTTACTCTTAATAGTTTCCTGCTGTTAATTAAAATAAAGAGGTGGTAATTTGTGCTCTTTCAAATGTTTCCCCAACAAAAATAACTGAAACTTAACAAAAAGACCATAAAAAACACAATTTTGGAAAATGAATATCCTCAAATTCATCTAAGTAAAAAATAGTTTTTGGTGCTTTGTGAAAATTGCCACTAAGAATAGAAAGATATTTCCATCAAAAACTTGATCTTTCATGATTTTTGAAGAAAAATTTTAATTGATGCTTTTATTTGAAAAATAAAAAAAGTGGTTTTTTTTATATTAAATTCTTTCCTATCATCATTTTAAAAACCTTTAAAACGAAATTAAAAAACAATACAACGATAGCTATTTCAATTCTTTTTCTTCTCCTCGAAATTAGGATAGACTTTCTTGCCTTTTTTTGCTTCCTCCTGTTTTTCCTTCTCCTTATCTTTTTCTTTCTCCTTCTCCTTCTCCTTATCTTTCTCCTTATCTTTCTCCTTATCCTTGTCCTGATCTTTTTCTTTGTTGTACTCATCAGATATCTTCAAACTTTCCGCAATGGCCTTATTCAACTCATCATCATCAAATTCCCCAATTAACCCTGCAATTTGTTCCTCATTTCCTATCTTTTTATAACTGATATGACTATAAGCTGATCTTTGGAGTCCCAAACCCATATTCCCTCCATCTAACTCCTCAAATCCATTATTTTCGATTTCCAGATTTTTATCCTTTTCAGGAATTTCAGGTACCAACATTTTCACTTGTAAAGTGTTAAAAAAGAAAATTCCTATAGAATCAAGTAAGAACAAAGGTCTTGAGGCATTATGATCTCCATCAACCATTTTAAAATTTTTGTCCCCCGAATAATCTTCATATAATTTTTGGGTATGATGTGGTTTAACAAAGTCATCATCCTTTCCATGCACGAAAAACGCTGGGATGAATGCTTCCTTTACATGACTAATCGGGCACAAATTATTGATATCAAATTTGGCTTTGCTCTGTATAGTTTTTCGCACAATCGACATTGCTCCACTGACGACCAATTTTGGAAGACTTGCATATTGCTTGCACAATTCTTCAGCCAAGGTTTTCAGATCAGTGAAAGCACTATCTAATACAAGTCCTGCAATGGAAGGGTCTTTATTTGAATGCATCAAAGCAGTAGCAGCTCCCATGCTTCTCCCCCATAATCCTATAGTGGAAACTTTGTTTGATTTCCTGAGGTAATCCACTACTTCTTCCAAATCTTCCCTTTCATACCAGCCAAGAGAAATATATTCCCCTCCTGAAAGTCCACATCCAGAGAAATCAAAGCAAAACAAAGTGATGTATGAAGGCAAGAGCACATCAATGCAAGGCAAAGCTTCCAAACGTGAGGAACTGTTACCATGGAGATATATCACACAAGGAAGCTGCTCACATGGACGATTAACAGGCTCAAAATGACTGCATTCAAGCTTGATACCTCGTTTATTTGTTAATTGGAGGTCAGTTCGACGATAGGCTTTTTTCTTTAATTTGAATTCCTTCGGACCTGGGGGAAAATAATTAAAGAAATAAAATAGAATGGTTACCCATATCCTTGATATCATACTCTTCACGGGGAGGACGAATGATGCCTTTCCAAACGTCTTCATACCCTACCTTGAATTTAGAAAAAAAAGATGTCATTGGCTTAATGGAGTTAGTTCTGGTTTTAATAATTGGAGTTGATTTGATGTTGTATAGAAATATGAAATTTAGCAATTGATGTTTTGGCTCATCAGAATTTAAGTTTGAAATTTAATATTTTTGATCAAAAAATTGATTTAATTAGGAATTTGCCATTTCATTATTTAAATTTTAAATTTGAGGCCAACAACTTTATGAACTATTCATTTCTAAATTTCTCTCAAATATTCCTTAAAATCTGTAAATGCTATTTCTGTGACATCTCTCAAATATGTTTTCTTTGTTATGACCACCTCGTTATAAATTATATATTCCGGTTTATTCTTTAGATAGAAACATAAGGATTCTGGATGTAGATAAGCATTTTGATTAGTTTTCTAAGAAAAAAAATTGTAAAAAATAGTAAATTTTTCTGATATACCGTTAAAAGGTAACTTCCCTCACTACCCATTTTTGCCGTTTTCAAGAAATAGCCATGACCAAGGCATTTGATGATTTTTTCCATTTGCATTTCTTGGAGGTTTTTGCTTTGGAAATCTTCTTTTTTGAAATGTTTTCCTCTTTTTTTTTGGATCTGGAGGATATAATCCACAAGTTGGTCTCTTACCATAACTGCTTTCTTTATTGACTTTTTGTTGATGAAATTCTCCTTGCAAAAGCTCGCTTTATTTTTGGCATGAATGAATTGATGAAAAATGTTCGCTTTGGTGAGATGGTCACTATTGACCATTTTGAATTTTGAAACAATTTTTATCAGGTTGTTTTTTAAATCCTTTGGAAAATAAAACAAATTCTCAATGGACAAAATTGCTATGATATCAAGAATAGCTGTAGGACAATCATATTCTGGTTCCATAGACAACAAAAGAACATGAGAATATCCTGGATCCAATGGTAATTCAGCCATTTCTTTCCCTAAGCTCGTCAATTCCTCAGTTTTTAGGTCCAATGCCTTGTATATCTTTAAAATTTTGATGCTGCGATCGATTGCTTCATCTTTTGGTTTATCCAAAAATGTAAATTCTGTGATGTTTTTTATTCCGATTGCCTTCATTTCTAAAATCACATGGCATAAATTTGCTCTCAAAATTTCCTAATAATTAATGAATATAAAATTCATATTCAAAAAAATACTGGTGTTGTAAATTTTTTCAATTTTTGAAAACTTTCTTCTGTATATAATCTAAAACATTTTCCTTTGGATTGTCTTCCTGCTCTTCCAGCTCTTTGCATGCCTGAAGATTTCGAAATTTCTGTCACAATAAGACTCTCCATATCTTTATTTGGGTTATAATTTCTAATCTTAACAAGTCCAGAATCAATGACATATTTGATTCCATCAATGGTAATCGAGGTTTCAGCAATATTTGTTGCTAAGATAACTTTTCGTAAGTTATCAGTTTGACGGTCAAAAGCCTTCAATTGCATTTTTGAAGGGAGAGCTGAATATAAAGCGCATACATCAATTTTTTTCTTGGTATCTGCAATCATTTCGTTTTTTTCCTTCAAAAGTTCCTCCAAGTCTTCAATGTCCTCCTAACATAAGGGTAAAAAATTCTGAATTTTTTGTAAGAATAACTTGGCCTGTCAAAAATGCAAGAATGTCTCCTTCTGGTTCTTCAAAATGGATTTGGAGAATCGTGTTCAGAGTTGATTCCTAAAAGTAAATTTAATAAAGGCAATAATATTTGTCTACAAGGTAGTCTGCTTGAGGTTCTTTCGTGTAGTAAATTTCAATAGGAAAGAACCTTCCTTCAATTTGAATCAACTAATTCAAGTGATAAAATTTTAGTCATTTATTAGTATTACAGCTGATGTATGGAAAAATCTCATAAACTTTTCAATTTCAATGGTGGCAGACATTATTATAATTTTGAGGTCCTTTCGGGTTTCTATAACTTTCTTTAAGAGTCCCCTATTTTCTATTAAAAAAATTAAAAAGCCATAACTTTACATTAAAATGTCTGAAGCCAAAGTCCTTTCATGAGCCTCATCAATGATCAAGATCGAATATTTACTCAAGAATGGATCAATAATGCATTCTCTTAAAAGCATTCCATCAGTCATAAATTTTAATTTGGTTTTGTTCCTATCAAATTTTTCTTCAAAACGAATGCTATAACCCACCAAATCTCCCAAAGGACAACTTTTCTTTAATTTCCAAATAATCTGAAGTTTTTTTAGAAGTTAGTTACTTCAGCAGCCACTCGAGAACTCACAGTAATAGCCGCCACTCTTCTGGGTTGGGTGATTCCAATGAGATTATTATGATGGAGATTTTCTTCATAAAGATATTGGGGAATCTGAGTCGTCTTTCCACAACCCGTTTCTCCTGCTATCACGATAACTTGGTTTGAACCGATTGTAAAAGTTTTTATAATATCGGATCGATGTTTATAAATTGGGAGGTTTTTGCGAAAGGCAGTGAGAGGATTTTCTTTTGGATCCATTAAACAACCAAAATATCCATGCAAAATTTATTATTAGTTTTAGCTGAAATATTTCTTCTATTTAAGAATTTTGAAATAGTTTTTATTATTTTTTTAAGACAAAAAATAAGAAAAATGAAGCCAATTCCGAAAAATTTTTTATTCTTCTGCTTGTCTTTCTTGTCGTTCACATTTGCCTACAAGATTTCCATGCAAAATAAATTGCATTCAACAGAAAAAAATGTTATGCTTAATAATGGAGACAGAATTGATGGTAGATATAGATTAGTGGAAAAAACCAACGAGCTGACATGCCCAAAAATGAACGAAGAATGGTAGGTTTTTTTTTAACTCAATTAAATTCCATCATATTTTCATTTCAGGATTGCTGCAGATGAGTTGGACCAAAATAATTTGGTGATTCTCAAGGTTTTTAAATTCTTTCGTTTTGCCAATAAAAAATTTCATTTTTGTAGTTTTATTTAAAGCGACTCTCTGAAAACACAAGTACGAATCATTTTATTTTTTTAATGATTTGGTTTAAGTTTCATCCAAAAATCGCATTGATGAAAATGATGATTCTAGTTCCGAAGTGGTGGAGTCTCCATTGAGCTTATGGAGAAGAAACGATGATTTTTTCACTGACTCTGACTCCGAATGCCAGCAGCTGAAAGTGATTAATTATAGAATTCCTCAATCTGTTCCCAATGTGAAATTTGACGAATGTTTGACTCCAAAAGTTGAACGTCCCCCTGGCAACTCAAACGCCATTTTAGATTCAAATAACGAAACAGCAGTGCGCATTGAAAAAAGCTTATCCGATTATATATCGACTCCTTTCTACAACGTTTTGTCCAAACCCAAAGGGGTAAATCTTTATGATTTGTGCATCATCGCAAATTGTCGCGGAGTCTTGCAAACTATCACAAAAGATTTCATTCAGGCTTTACAAATTCTCTCCTCAGATAGAGAATGTTACTCCCATGGAAATCTTAAGCGTTTAAAATGAAATTTGGCCAAAATTTTTAAATTTTTCTTTATTTTTAGTGTATAACGTGATTTGGTTGTACGCAAAGGAAATCCTGACACTTTCAGATATGAAATATAATCCCCAACCAATTTCCATCACTAAAAATTCAGCTCCTTGGGCTAGTGATATGGTTGACATTGCTTTGATCCTCGGAAAAATCTTAAAAAAAGACGCGACCTTCAAATACAAAAATCTCAATATACGATCTCCTTTGGACTTGTTCGAAATTATCAACCCGAGCTCGAATTTTCCGAAAATTCCAAAACACAAAAGTTTATCAAGTGCTTCCAATAAAAACATTGATTCTCCTTACAATTTAAGCATTACAAGTCGAGTTGTTGCAATGTTCAATAATGAATATAGGTTCCAATCAACTGACAATTCCACATTGAGCATAGTGGATGTTGATTTGGGGGTTCCCCCTAATTTTAATCCGAATAATGAAAATTTTTCAATTGAAGATCTGAATAAACAATTGGAAAATAGTATTTATGATTTTATCATGAGGTTATAAAAATTTTCTGCTCATCAAATTCCATATTTTATTAAAATTCTAGATTGATTGGAAAAACATATGACAAAAACATTAAATATGATCAATTTACCTCCCCTGATGAAGCATTAAATCATCCTTTTTTGTCACAACGTTAGTTTTTTTTTTTAAACATATATTTACAATTTTGATAGAAATCGATATCAGAATGTTGCCTTCGGATATTTCATAAGAGAAGTCCCATATGGAATTATTTTTTATTATTTTCCAAAAGAAACCTAAAACCCTCTAACACGATAAAATATTAACCTTGGTCCTATGGTGTAATGGTAGCACGCAGGACTCTGAATCCTTCGATCCGAGTTCGAGTCTCGGTAGGACCTCTTTTTTTTTTAGTTTCATCATTTATGAATTTTAAATTTTTTTAATTTATTGAAATTTTTTCATTATGTTTTTGTTAAAAAAATATAAATAAAATCTCATGATATTAGGCCAAATCTTTATTTTAAAATTAATTTTGTTCTAGAAAATAAATTTAAAAAAAATAAAGTTCTAAATTTTTCTTTTTGAAAAAAAATTGTTATTGTTTTTATGCTCGCTTAGATATAGCGATATATTTTTAATGT
>Ga0302186_10001521_pt1 | contig 19100 bp, 48 predicted proteins | sample II_Bog_E1_2_FD_198782 | JGI IMG/M metagenome (GOLD analysis project Ga0302186, IMG submission 198782) | Peat permafrost microbial communities from Stordalen Mire near Abisko, Sweden - II_Bog_E1_1 | ecosystem: Environmental > Terrestrial > Soil > Wetlands > Peat | place: Sweden: Abisko...
AATGTATCCTTTTATAATTTTTCGTTCCTCTGTGCGTTTTTTATTTCTATCATTACCCTTGTTGAGTTTCTTCAATGGTTTAAAATCAGTGTTATAAAAATCTTTATTCTTTTTTGGTTTTTGTGTCATGTTGTTTTATTTGTTATTATAATTTTCAATCATTTCTAAAATTTTTACTTTTAGTTGCGAGATGTCTAGATTGGTTTCTTCTTCATAATATTTTGAATAATAATCATTTAAATCATTATCATAAATTATCAAATTTAATTTAATTAGACCAATGCTGCTAAATCCAACTTTAATCACTAAAATTGGCAGACCAGCGAAATCACGAAGTAGCATTGTATTACCATCGATTTCATATAATATATGGTCGTGTAATTTAATTTTCATATTTTATTATTGTTTTTATTTTAGATGGGAATTTTTAAATAAATCCATATCAAGTTCGCCATCCTTCTGATAAATGTGCGAAGGTAACGGGCCATAAATATATTGATACATTATTGTATGACAATTTTACAACCATTCTTGATTTTGGTTTTGGTAGATTATATTGTTGAGATAATGGAAGATTATCTGCCATTTCAGCCTGTTGCCTGAAATCCATATTTTCATATCCTGGAATAATCTCACAAAAATATTTATGCATTTTTATTAATTCGTTTTCAAATTCATTTTGAACCGTTTGGGGTATCCATGTTACAGAATTTTCAGCAACATAAGTGCATATTTCAAAACCATCTTCTGACCAAAAATCATCAGAATAATAATAGATATTTGATTTTAATCCTTTTTCAAATAATGCTGACGGAATTACCATAGAAAGATCACCTGTGATGTATTCTTTGTCAATGTAAAAATAAGTATTAACACCATCGCTATATGCATATGCGTGTTCCGGATTGCTTCCTGATCTAATATAACTCATAATTTAATTACCATATTTTGGTTTATATGCTGTAACTGTATTTTTTACAATTCTTGGCGTATATTCCACATTTAACTTATCTGCTAATTTTTCAAATTGCTCTGGTTCAATTTCCCACATTCTGCTCACAATATCAATCCATTCTCTGGCGAAATTTTTATCATGATTATTGTCTGGAATATTTTTATGATTCAATAATGCATGACACATTTCATGTAATACAATTGGTGTCGTAAGACCCCACATCCTATTGAAATAAATTGAATTGTTTAATGCGCGATAATAACAAAATCCAGAATCTTTTCTAGTATAGAGGAATCCAGGCTCAGACATATTAAATGCCCTGCTAATCCTCTTAATTAAATCTTTTGCCCCGGATTCTCCAATATAATTGTCAGAATATCTAATACCAACAATCTCTTTCAATGCCATTTCTTCATAAAAATAAAACAATTTGTCTTTTTTAGTTATATTCATAATTACATCCATTGTGAAGGAAATTCAAAATCATCATCAATACAAAGATAAGTTACTTCATACTTTTTAATTTTTATATTACCAACTGGTTTTGAACCCCCGTTATATTGCCATCTGCTTCTCATTTTTAAAATTGATTCAACTTCACCGAAAGTAATACCTAGAGTTATGAATTCATATAAAAATATAAAATTCATTTACCTAATTATCTAAAAGAAGAGACTCTAAACTTCTTCCCGACCGATCATAAATACCTTCAGGATTCCAGAAGAATCCTTTTCTATTTAATTTCAAATCCCTTATATTTTTTGAAATATAAGGTAAGATAACAGTTTGATTCCTGCTACTATTTTTATCAGCATCTATTATGAATCCGCATACTTTACAAGTAAAGACTAATAATTCTACATTCATCTCCATTTTGTTCCATCACATCATATAGGAATTTTTCTTTTTCTGAGTTATTCATATTAATTTCTCTGCTTTAATGATGGGGAAGAGTGTAGCGGTACATTTTCTCCTGCTTTGAGACCGTTATTAAAACCGGCGCGAGAATTATTTACACCACTATAGACTGATTGACGCAATTTAGTGCCTACAGATTTATAATATTCTTTAATCTCCTTTTGTGCATCTTCATAAATATTACTAACCACAATTTCTCTTCCTGGTTCTTTTTCGCCAATAGCCTTTACATGATCTTCTTGAATCAAATTACATTCTTGTTCCAATCGTTCAGAAATTCTCTTAACCATTCCGCTCTTAAATGAATGAATATAAGACTTTCCATGTTCAAATCCGGTATAGGCTTCAAATGCCGATTTAGATTCTGTTTCTACTACATCACATAAAAAATTATAAACAATTTTTACCGCCTGTACGTTGGTGCTACGCCCAACAACAATATGACTTCTTTTTCTATATCCGCATGAAATATAAACGTCACAAAAATGCGCCCGAGAAATTGCTGTAATTAAATTTGTTTTCCATTGTGGCAGAGACTTACCATCATTTTCAAAATTATTCTTGCTGATTTCTTCCTTCTTATTTACAATCTTATCAAATTCTGAAAGATCAAGATTATATTTGGCAAGCAATCGCATGACTAATGCAGATGCATTTTTGGCTTCGTGTTCTGATGCCCCTCGGTGATCCGTAAGATTCATCAATGCTGTTATTTTATTGATTGTGCTAGAGTCAATTTCTAAGTTTTCTACAGTGTTAGTTTCCATTGTGGATTATTATTGTTTTTATTTTTGTTGAGATAAAAAATTATCCAACAATCTATCTACATGATTATCATCATGATAATTGATAATAATAAAAGGTATGTTATATTTTTCACAATATGATTTTTGTTCATCGAAATCTTCATCTTCTAATCCAAAATCTACATAAAAAATTGCTGATTTTATTTTTTTATTATCATCCATGACACAGAAATCAAAAACAATCTTTTCTTTATAATTCTTTTTATATTTAAAACTATGAGCAATTAAATATTGTTCAATGTAGTGCCTACCATCAACACACATTTCATATGCTTTTTTTAATTGTTTATAAAAATCTTTTGAACCATTCAAAGCCAGCATTTTAATATCAATGTATTTTACACCTTCGATTAAATAAGAGCCAGGATTTATTTGGATATTTTGAAAGTTATCTTTTAATATTGTTTCAAAATCAGAAATAAATTGCTTCCATGATACAGGATTAAGCAATCTATACTCTGTATAATTGTCAATTAATGTTGAAAGTTTAGTATACATATTAATTATAATCAAAAATAACCGTATAATTTACAAATGGCCTTATATTTAAGTCTAACAATTCTTTAAAGCCTTGTTCAAATCCAGCGTAATAATTGTGATTATCAGTTTCCGGATTTGCAAAAGATAAGCCAGTTGGTTGTAAATGATATTTATCAGTGCCAAGATGTAACAACTCCACTAATTTATCATAAACAAGTGCGCGTTTTTCTTCATTATCCACATAAATATTCGCCGCCATTGATGCGTCATCAATTGTTCCATAAAAAACTCTAACATAAAATCCATTATAACTTTGTTCTAATATAAAACAAGATCTTACACCTCGACCATAATTAAAATAAACTGTATCAGGGAGTACAAAAAAGGTACGCCGGTGAAGTGCTTTTCCTTCTACAGTCTCTTTTTTATAATGAAAAATTTCACTAACAGCATCTATCAGACAGAATTCATCTGGATTAGTGGCAAGAAAATCTTGAATTAATTGTTTTTGATGTAATGTTATCATTTTATTTCTCCACAATCTCTAGTTTTGGCTTGGAACAATCTCTAGTTCTGGATTAGAAGATTCACCATAATTATTATAAAAAGTGTTTAGATATATCTTACAATTTTGAGGATTGGATACAATAGAATAATCTTTACTCTTGATAGAGAGTTCTTCATTTACAATAAATTCCACATATGTACGATGCAATGTAATCTCATATTGTGAATGAGGAACTAATACATGAGTTTCACGGCTAGTAGAGTAACCATATATAATATATCCAAATAATATTGTTAAGCATATTCCAGATCCAGATATAGCAAGAATTGCGTTGCCGTCGTTTTTAATATTGTCAGCAAAACCAACAATAAATAATATTACAAAAAATATCATAGTGTAATGTACATAAATCATTATTTTTATTCCTTATAAAGGTTCTACGTTAATATTAAAATCTGGAATCCAACCACAACCAACCCAACTATCGGCTTCTTTCTCAGCGTCTTCTGCTGTACCAAAAACATAATGTTCTTTTTCATATATAAAAGTAATCTTATATTTTTGTGGCATAGGTGGATTTTTTAAAAAAGAAATGGCTAAATCTTCTTCATTCTGAAGAAATACTTTGCGAGGAAAAATTTCAAATCTACTAAAGTAACCATTGCCAATAATTTGAGACTTCTTTCTGTCATAAAATAAAATTTCAATGGGCTCTTCTGATGTATTTTGCCAAAAAGTTACTCCAATTTCAAAATCGTCATTAAATGGCTTAAAAGCCTTATTTGTTTTTTCAAACATAAAATCATTATCATGTAGATAATCATAAAGAAGTGGCGCAATAGAACGAATCTTTTCTATTTCAATTTCTCTAAGTTGCCTTTGAAGTTCTTGTTCTCTGTTTTCAATGTTATTCATATTTATTCTAAATTCTCCAAATGAGTGTATTTCCTCATGTTCTTATTATACGTTCCTTATTATGTTTTTTATTTTTACTGAGAATTTCCTGGCTTTCTGTTCTCAGCACTACTATTGCTGAGTTTTTATATTTTTTTGTAATAACTCAGTATTCCCCTTCTTTAATAGAATACGAATCATAACATGTATTGTTATACTCACACTCCGTAGTTTTAATCACTGAAAAATCAGACATCTTAGTAGTAATTGAAACGCCTTCTTTATAAATTATCCAAACACCTGATTTTGTTTTAAAAATTTCATACTCATTGGGCTTGAGTATTACATGTTTCACTGATTTAATTTGATATTGATGCGATTCACGACGAATATCAATGCAAAACAAGATCCCACTGAGATTTATACAAACCCATCCTGCATAACCTGCATAAATCATTTTAGGCCATTTCTCTTCAAAGATACTCGCCAATAACAAAAGTATTCCTATTAGGAATAGAATTAAAATATTCATAATCTATTATACTTATTATTTTAACTGATATTTTTTATAAAGAATTCAACATGTTTTGATTATCTAAAATATTTTGTTCCATTTCTTTGATTTTATCTGGTAAATCAGACAATTGTTTTGATAATTTGTTAAGTAATTTTCGTTGTTGAAAAATTAAATGCTATAATGCTTCATGATAAGAAAGGAAAAAACCTTGGTTTGTTACACGGCTCCATTGTTGTTGATTGTCTAAAACTAAAAACGAATCATCGAAATATAATGCACGAATATTATATGGATTTGGTTCAAAATCACATAATATATTATCGCTTGATATTGTGGCAATAACGACCAGATATATGGTTAATTTATTATAGTTAGCAACAAACAATTGGTCTCCAATTTTTAAATTATTGGATTTGATTTTAGTATAAGGTGGTTTTTTCATTTTTTTAATTAAACAATTCTCTAATTAATGATTCTTGCATGATTTCTTCATGGTTTCCTTGGTCATCATATATCTGTACATACCAAGATTTTTCATTACCATAATATTTAAATAATTGCTTTACAACTAATGTTTTAGGATTATTTAGATTATAAGAATGAAATTCTGCTTTCGGCTCGATTACTTTAGTAAATTTCATATGATTTTTTAATAATTCTTGTTCATGTTTAATTGTCATTATGATTTTTTCTCTATAATTAATCGTTTACTTGGAAAATGATTAGTGCGCGTTTTTGCTTTCTCGGTATAAGTTGTGTAATCAAAAGGAAATTCTAAACTTCCAAATTTCACAGGAATTTCTGATGCGCGGAATTTATTAATGTAACCTTCGCAAATTCCAATTATAATATTGCCTTCGGCATCACTAAACGCCACTTTATCACCTTTCTCAATTGGATTGCCTTTGGCATCAGATGGATAATATGGTTTAAACAATTCTAAATCAATTAAAGAAACTATTGCTTTACGCCCATCATCTTCGAATGTTAGAAAATTATTGTCAATTTCAGTAATAGTACCCCGATTAATCGTTGTCCACGCATTTTGTTGCGATGTAACGTTTTTTAAAATATCATATTTCTCATGATACTTTAAATTAGATAATTGGCCACAATCATTGTCAAATTGAATATAATCGTTGATTTTATAATTCATAATGATCACGGCATATGGTAATACATTGCTGTATCAACAATTAAATTTTTTCCTGTGGCTAAGCGATACGCATTCTCATATGTAAGTGCAACTGATTTTTCAGCGTTATTACGATCCAATGCAACACGAATCCAGCCATTCATACACTCATTATACTTGCCTTCTTGACAGGCTTTAAGTTCTGATTTTGACATTTCAATACTCTTTTCATTCATATTATGAAAATACATGAAAGAAAAATAAAATCCTGACAATACCAATGCCACCCAGATGAAGATAATTGGTTTATGCCAGAAATCCACTCTATTCATTGCACTGTCATAGCCATTAATCTTGCCTTCGCTATAAGAGTCACCAACCAACGCGCGGATTTGATTTTCAATTGCACTATCAGTACTCGTTGTGTCATTAATGTCAGCCATAATTTTTTCAATTTGTTTTTCGTAAAGGTAGTTCATATGTTTATTGTTAGTTTTATTTTAGTTGGGAATTAATGTTTAAATGCATCAATTTCTTTTAATTTTGATTCAAAAACGTGCTTTAAAGCATTATATTTAACTTCTTCTATTTCGTTTTTTGATTTGTCGGATTCATTATAAATCATATCTAATAATGCTCTATTAGATAATTGACGATATTGGTACCATTTAACATATTTGTTAAACAATAATGTCAATTCATCTGACCATTGTTCTAAAGATAATTTAGCATGATTCATATATCGATTTTTAAAATAAATCGTAACAAGTTGATTATCACAATCTAGTTCTTTAAAATTAATGTTGTTAACTGCTTCTAAAATTCTTGATGGCTCATTGTATTTTTCTTGATGAATTCGTTGGCTTGCCTGTGACCTTGTGCATTATTTCCTAAAAATTCTGCTAAAAGTTCATCATTTCTCATTACGCTAACTATGTCTTTTTCTTTGTCGCAAACTTTATACAAATAATCTGTTGGATAATTAATTTCCGACCATCTAATTGGATCATTATTAAAGAATTCAACACCATCAGTACCAACAATGCACCAAGTTTTCCAGCCCTCACTATATCCACACTCACCATAATTAATCATTCGCCACTCAACATGATTTACACCATGTTCATGTGAATATATTAAAATTGGTTCGCCATTTTTAGGTATGTTTTCAAGATCTTCTCGCCAACTAATCATAATTAATCCTTAATAGGTAGGTCTGGCATTTTTTTTAGATACTCAATTTTTTCTTGAAGAGATTGAATTTCATAATTAGCATATTCTCTTAGATAATCTCTACATTCATCAATTGTATTAAAGGTTTTACTATGCTTATTATCACCAACACCAATGCCTTTATAAATTGGCAAATAAGCAAATCTATATTTATACAATCCGTGTTCATCTATATGATACATTTTTAATTCTCCAAATCTAATAATGGTATATGTGACGGATATTCTTTTAAAATTTTCCACGCGCCATCTTTCCATCCTTTAATCCGTACACCTAATCTTCCTAATTTTCTAGCGTGAGACATTACTTCTTTTAATGTTGTAGGTGTTGCATCTTTTCTATCCCAAGTCCATGCATCACGCTTAATACAAGCATGTGCCTCTGCATCTTCTTTGCTATGGAAAATATTGGACCATACTGTATTTTCGGGTACAATATCGGCATGAGATGTACCACTACAACGCCAATAGGTGTGTTTTAGTTTTTCTTCTTCAGGAAGTTCCAGCCAAGATGGCTTTTCATTAAGATTCATAATTTCATTCATAATTTTTAATCTGGCCCTACAATTTTTTGATAATGAGTAAATTCTATAGTTCTTGTTTCATCATCTACAAAACAATTCCAATCATGAAACCAGTGTGCTATAGTATAATCCACACCATAATCAGATTTATAACAAGCCAAAAAACGTTCATTTTCCGGCGCGTTTTCGATATCGGTGTTCCAATTATCTTTCATCATGGATCTATTATGCTAATTATTTTTGCTGTGAATTTTTTATAAAACTTGGTTTAAATACAATTCTCCATTAACAAATGTTTGGCCGGTATCATAATCATGAGTAATCTTTGGAGTTTCAATCGCTGGAATCCAAAAAGTGGTTGTAGAATCTAATTCACACAATTTTTCCCAAGCCATATAATTTTCGTATCTACATGATGACAAAACATACTCATAAACTGCTCCATTCATGATTTTACATCGATGTGAAATTTCACCATAACATACTACAATAAATTCAGTACCATCATCAGGTGCCGTAGAAATGTGTTGCCAATTATAACTCATATTAATTTTAATTCTCCATGTAATAATCTACCTAATTCATATCCATCTCGGTATCTAATAAAATAAAACTATAACAAAATTTATTCAAAAACACTGTTTTTATATTCAACAATAGTATTATTTTTTATTTTAGAAGCCTGTCGTAAATTCATATTTTAACATCACACATCTTCATTAAGAAACATTACGCAATTTTTATCCAACCATTCTATACGGCTAGATGAATTTTTCACTTCTTCCAGCGTTAGACTATATCCGTAATTTTCAAGTGTATCACCGTACAATGACTCTAAACTCAGTTTAACAATAGGTATAAGAGTTTCGGAATCAAGAATTACCAATGATCCGTCAATCACAACAAGGCCAAGTTCTCTCTCAATATTTTGAGATTCAAGTTCATCATTTGATTTTAGTTTAATTTTAGTTTAATTTTCATATTTTTTTATACAACCTCAATTTCTATACTTTGTTCCATCTGCTTCACAATACTTTGTTTTTGTTTATAATCTTTAATTAACTGATCACAAATCTCAATAGTATCAGGTCCATATTTTGATGGATCTTCTTTTCTCACAATCATATCTTCAATTGGAAAATCTACATAATGTAAAATATCATGAATTGTTTGAATACAATGTGAGATATCATCTTCTGGCAGAAATTCATCATTTTCCAAAATAAAAGAAACTTTAATCAAATAATCCTACCTTTTCCAATCGGTCTTCAAAAACTGTTCGTAATGCATCATATTTAAACCGATTATCATCAGTCATTTCATCATTGGCCAAATCATAGATTTGATCAAGTAATTGCCTTGTAGTATGATTTAAATAATTGACATATTCCACATATTTAACCTTGATTTTGCCTATTTCATCACATAAGGTTTTTGCTGATAAATTAGTTCTATGAATACCTCTGTGATTGCTATATAAATTACTAATTTTAGTTTCAAAATTATTATTTTCTACACTAATTTTTTCTAATTCTTCTAAAAATTGTTTATGTGACAATGACAAATTTATTAATACTCCATAATTAGTTCTGACATATAGAAATCCCAAAGATTTCTGGCTAATTCAGAACGCCAATAGGTTTTATTTAAAAATTTAAAATTTGATTCATTAAATTTATTCTGAATAAATGCCTTTGCCTCATCTGACAATGTATTCCATTTCTCCACAACATCATCTTCAGTGTAAGATTTGCCTAGAATTGGTTTAGGAAAATCCTTTTTAGTTAAATCAGTATTCATTATTTCGTTCCTTTATATTTTTCTTCAATTAAATTAAAGAGTTCTAGTCCCTGGCCACTGGTGCAATCTGGCAAAAGTTGCACATGCTTAGCATTATCGGCGTCAAAACAAAAATTCACATCATTTATATCAATGGTATATCGAAATTCTCCAATGATTACATGAACCGCCGTATCGCCCAAATCGTTCTCATAAGTTTGTAAAACTTTAATTAATTTTTTAAGAGTCATGGATCTATTATACTTATTATTTTTGCTGTGAATTTTTAAGTGAGTTTGGAATAATTTGCTTATGACGCCAATGATTATCTGTTGTTATATGATTTTTTCTTACATTCTTAACCATGACTTTTTTAAATTCGCCATATTTAAATGATCTCGTAGGCCTTACAACAAATCCTTCATTATTCGAATAATCCATTTCATGAGCCATTTTCTTTAATAAATTATAATCAAAAATCCCCTTATACAATACAGGAACATGATTTAATTCTAATAATTCGCACCATTCTAAAGTTTCATTCCAACTTAAACACTCATTAATTTCATTCCAAATACTAAAACAATAAAAATATGATTCTAAATTAGAATAATGAATAGAATGTGTGGCATAAAGATTTTCACCACAAATTCTCCAATATTCCGGAATATCATGTGAAATTCTCGCATGTAAAGATTTAACCCAGCCTCTATCTTGGCCGAATAATGGTTCTAAAGATCTTGCATGAGCATAATTCCTCATTAACGATGTATTTTCACCATCAAGTTTTGTCGTAACTACAATTTCTTCATTTAATAATGCAGAATAATCTTTTAAAACTTTATCATCTTTAGAAGGATTACTAAAGTCAAAATGATAGGTGCGTGGATATTTCACATAATCATCAAATAACTTTAGAACATCTCCTTGTTTAAGAATTTTTTGCACAGACTCATCAAAAAATAATTCGCCTTTAATTCTTCGGCCATTATTTAAAATAATGTTACCCCATTTGTCATATACTAAATCATCATACAAATTTTCTGGCAGAATAACATTAATAATACCTATTTTTGTTCGTAATTCTTCGCAAGATAATGTTGTTTCTTCTGCTTTAATATGACACGGTTCACATAAAGTTGCGGCATTTGAAAGATAATATCCTCCATCATCAAACAATCTGCGTTCAAGTAAATGATGTACAGAGAGATTTTCAACACAACCACAATTTACACATTTGTAATCGTCTCTTTTTAATGCATTATTACGAAAATTATCCCTTGTTAATAATTTTTCCATTTTTAAAAATTCCAAATATTGTTCAAATAGCATCCGAGCAGATATACTCCGGGCAAAAAATTATTTATATCAATACAACAATATATTTATTTTCCTCTTCTATTTTCTACTACTTCTGGAAAATTTTTATTACCTTCATTCCAATTAAATTTAGTAACAATACTGAATTTAATATTTTTAAATAATTGTATTAAATCAAACATTGAATCATTTGCTCGATCAAATTCAGAATGTTGACTATAAATATTATCTTGTTCATCTATTACACTATAAACCATTTTTACACCAATCTTTTATTCACAAAATTATCCAAACATGAATTTGCTCTATCGATAATTTCCGCGCATTTATCTTCTTTGTAATTTTCTACATAAAATCCGCGAGAATTATTATAATACAATTTTCCGCCAAATCCTAATTTTCCACAAAATCTATGTTCTGGATTATCAGTATTTTGAAAATAATCAACTAAATTATCTTCTTCACCAGTGGATAAGGCTTTTGCTCCACATTGACCTTCACAAATTGCATATGCATTTAAAATTTGATTTTCAGTAAGATTATTCAGCATAAATTAAAGTCTCCGCATTTTTGTCATATGACCAAAATTTTTCTCCACTGTCTATATCTTTAAAATGATATTTCGTTGGATAAGATGTTCGATCAATAGATAATTGTTGTAAATTTCTTCCATAACTGGTTTCTCCGATACCCTTCACGGAATTAAATACTGAAAAAGTTATTGTTCCAGCAATAAATACTATTACCACAATAACTAAAATTTCAATCAATGTAAATGCTTTTTTCTTCATAATTTTTTTACCTTTTTATTTTGACGTAATTGTTACATCTGCTGATAACTACAATAAACAATATGACTAAAAAATCTAACTAGATTTTTAGCATCTAATTTTTCATAATCTATATCTTTAACAAATTTTCCGTCGAATTTTCCATATCTATATTTAGAAAAACCGTGATATGCCTTCCACATTTCAATCTGTGCAAAAATTTCTTCTCTTTCTGGATTCATTTTAAAATTTTATCCACAATTCTTTTATACAGTGACTCTAAGCCAGGGAAATATTCAAACAAAATATCTCTAAAAACGCCGAACAAAATCACTAAAATAATTAGCGTGAAAAACACACTAAATGCGGTGTCGATTATATTATTCATGTTTTATTATCCTTTTTATTTTTGTTGAGAAATTTCCAATTGAGATAATAGATTATTATCAATTTGAGGTAAATCAATGTTAATTTCTGCGCAGGCATTATTGTATTAATTTTTAATATTAATTAATTCATCATATTCTGACTTGAATATCGTGATAACTTCCGCGCCATCTATATCTCGAATATTAATCATATCTTTTGTGATTAGGCCAGCATCTGATGCTTCTTTGATTGTGCATGTAAATTCAGCACCAAATGAATATCTACCTTTTCCATCTTCAGTACTGCCAACATATCCACAGCGTTTTACAAACAATTTATTATAAGATCTACCGGTCAAAAGAAATATTATGCCATACTTATTGGTCAACGGTTCTCCGTTTTTAATCATGTCAGCAAGATAATCCATCGCCTCATCAGTTAAAAGATATATTAAATTTGGCTTAGATTTTTTACAAGTTTTTGTTTTTTTAAATCTGTGAAATAATTCAAAAACAATAAAGCATAACCAACTAATAATTAATAATATAATAGTCATTTATTTCAATTTTGCAAGTGCTTTCTTTAACGTATCTAATTCTTTTTTAAGTTCAAAATATTGTTTTTTATAATCTAAGTTTTCTGAATTTGTTGTCCAATTTTTAATAATTGTTTGAAGTTTTTTAAATTTTTCTTCCTCATAATTATATTGATTTATTTTTTCATCATATTCAGCCTCTTCTTGACGAGTTGGAGTGTATTTTAATGTTACATAAAATCCCTCATCTTCATAATTAATTTTTGATGATGAAATAAAATTTGGATTGTTTTTGATTGTGGTTAAAAGTTCATATAACTTATCAAAATCACTTGGAAAATCGTAAAATTGTGATTGGGTATCACGAAGTTCTGGCTTGTATGTGCTAAAATGAGTATTTTTCCATGCATAACCATTATATCCATTGATATACAAATATTTCTCATCACCCATTAAGTCAATAATATCTTGAGGCACTGTATTATGATAATTCATTATTTTTTTTCCTTGATTTATAATAGCCATTTTGAATGCAGGCTTTTACATTAATTTCATCTGCCAATTTTTCAAACATGTTTGCTGTAGTTTTATATAAAGGGTCTTCGTTCTTGCCATACATTTGATAATATTCATTGGCTGAATTTTTCAATGCATCAACAATAAAACCAACATTTAGTTCAATAACAATAGATTCACCGTCTTCATTAATAACATAATTTTGACTATTTGAATTCATTATAAAAAATAAACCTCATAAAGGTCTGGTTCTCGCCCTAATTCACTTACTAATTCTCGTAATTTCTTTTGTAAATCATCTGAATTTTTTCCACTTGATACCAAAGATTCTGCTGACAAATCCTCATAAATACCCCGAATATCATTTAAAATTTCCGATTCATCACGTTTATTATTCATTTGTTCCATATTTAATTTTTATCCTTTCTTTTATTATTAGGCATTTCATTCTCAGTTTTGAAAATTAACCACAATACAAACAATAATGCCAATATAAAAATAATTAATCCAGTTTTAATCATTGTCATTTGATTCAATCGTCTCTATAGGTGCATAAGTATCTGACTGGAACCTTGCCGCAAGCCACATTACAAAAAAAGTTATGGCAATCTGGTTATTATTCATATGCATTGACAAACAAAGCAGTAATACTGCACCAATAGCGCTTAGCCACATTGGCAATACATAATCAGGATGATCTTTATATTTTAACATAACGTTACAAAATGCGCTTACACAAATTAAAATGAATCCATATATATTTAAATTATTCATAGTTTATTATATTTTTTATTTTTGATGAGAATTATTAAACAATTGTTTGAAGTATTGTGAAATCGGAGGGATTAGAAAATCAATAAATGCAAAAAATGTCAAAATGCTTACGCATAATCCAAAAGTGCCAGAAATAATAAAACCAAACCACTGTAAGGAATCTAATTTGGTTCCAGTCATAGTTTCGTCCATTTTGTCATACATCCACGCGGCGAGAATTCCTGTAACAATCCAAAATACAATAAAAATAATCATTTTTTAACCTCCATTGAGTCTATCACAATTAGACCAAGGCTTAACATCACACCAAACAATCCTAAAATTCCAAAAAACACATAAGATAACCAATGTGGCTTATAACTATTGTATTGTTCAATTCCATTATAAAAAACTCCACCAATGAATCCTAACGAGAACCACCAAATTATGAAAAAGATCAAAGTATTCATAATTTTTTGTTTTTAAACCTCTGACCTATAAATGATTCTTTGAAAAGCCAAGTAGTTACGCTGTTTCTAAATGCGCCTATGAACCAGAATCCAATCCAAACAGGGCCAGCAATTATGCAATAAAGCATTTCTAAATTAGTGAAATAAGTTCCATATAGTTTAACACTGAGGCAAAAACCAAAAAAACCTATACAAAGCCAAATGATAACAGATAAGATAATGAACATAATAATTTTTATTTTGAGAAATATTGGAGGGCCGTATGTGACTTGAACACACAACTTCGAATTTAGAAAACTCGTACTCTATCCATTGAGTTAACGGCCCGTTTTTAGGAGGCACTCATGATAGATTACTTCACTAGTGCCAATGTTGCTTATTTACCTGGAAATCACGTTCAATAATCTTTTACAATTATTGAATAATCAAAGTTACCTCAATCTACTACGATCCTCGCTCCATAAGCAAAACTTATCTTATTATATCATTTATTTTAGATGATAATTTCTAAACAATCTTCTTTCAAGAAATCTGGCTTTCCAATATTATAATTTTTCCCATTTACAATTAGTAAATTTTGTGTTTGTGTGATAGTTGATTTAGAAAGCGTAACTTTTTCCAAAAAGTTAAACAATTCCTTACATTCGTCAAAATATCTATTAAATATCATTTCCTGATTAGAGAAAGAGTTAATAGATAAAAATAGATCTTTTGGAAAAATTACAAAATAAAATTCTTCATTAATTTTTTTTGTAAAAATAAATTCATCATTCTTTTCATATTTTTCAAAATTATTTTCTATAAAATATGATTCCGACGGTATCTCATATTTATAAATTTGCATATCTAAAATATCTAAATCTAATAGAAGTTTTTCTCTTTTTTCTTTAAGAGATTCTAAAGTTATTACTTTATTTTTCATTTTTTATAAATCCTATATCGTTCAAATTTAAAATTTCTAATTCGGCAAGTTCATACTCCACAATTTCGATATCTTCCAAATATCCATTGTGTTCTCGCCAATTATCTTCTCTAGTCATCCGATATGAGTTATATTTTTCACAATGGTGAAGATGATTTTTAATATGGCCTATTTGTGTATAAATTTTTCCGTTTTGGCCAAAAAATGGAGATGATCCGCCTTCTGAAAATAATCCAGATTGTTTATGCCGTATTTTATAAATTTTCATTGATTTCTCATTATCTCCTTGCCGCAATATCGGCACACACTTTTTACATAAACTGATTTCTTTTCAATTGTTTTCCATGCGGCGATTTCTTGAACGCTTGAATATTGGAAATTGACTCCAGATGGCACGAATTCATGATGTTCAGTGTCATATATATTATAAAAATCATGACTATAATCGGTTCTAAAAAATTTAATTCTGCCAATGCATTTATTATTATCCATATTTGTTATTTTTGCTTAATTTGTTATTTTAATTGTGATCATACAAGTTATAAATGGCTGTTGTAATTACCACGTCATTATCTAATTGTTTTGAATTGTAAAGCAATGTGTTGTGAATTTCTTTAATTGATTCAAAAACTATAGCGTCATCAATTGAGCCATAAGTAAAATCTGGTTTTAAATATACACAATTATGCGTTCCTTTTCTCACAAGGAAATACTCTTTGTTACAATAATTAAGCAATACTTAACTCACGTTCCATTACAACAGTAAAACCATCATTCGTTGTATAACAAAATTTCCATCCATCTTGGCCATATTCATTAATTAAATCCAAACTAACAGGGTATTTATAAATACCTGATTCTCTATAGCCACCTTCTAATTCAATATATTCGTATTTTTTCATTGTTTTTTAAAATCCTAGTTTATTTTTTAGTCTCAAATACATGTCGAGTTCTGTTTCGTGATTTTCTTCATCAGCATTCAATTGTTTATTACGTGCAGAAATTAAATTGTTAAGAAGATTATCATCAAGTATTTCTTCATAAGTGAGGTAACATTCAAAATCATTATCATATATATAAAATGGTTCCAACACCACACGAATTAGTTTGTCGACAAATTCCAAGTACTTAATATCACCAAAACGCTTGTATTCGGATGGAATTTTATCATAATAATCCACATACGCTTTAATATTTGCTTGTTTGTCAACCAAATTGGTTAATACTTCATAATTTTTAATTAATTGTTTTAGTTCAATAATATCCATAATTTTAATAAGCCGCCAATTTATTTAATTCATTCCACATGTCATCAAATCCATGATTCTCATTGTGAAGGTTTTTGTAAAAATCCGGATTTTCCTTTTTATACAATTGAAACATATTTTTCTCATCAACAATAAAATACGAAAATCTAAAATTAGAAATTCTATCACACAACTTCACAAATGTGGACAAACGACATGATGCAATCTTTGGATAAGTTTTTGATGCACGTTCTTTTCTATTTCTGCCAAGTTCATTCGTCACATTATAAACAATATCCGCAACTAACTTACCATCAGTATATTTATTGCACTCTACCACAATATCATTATAACTTAAATTTGTGTCTTCTATTCCGTCGTGTAAACTCGCACTTGCCAATACAGGTAAATAATCTTCCTCACTTAACAAATATAAATATTGTTTCACCACATTAACTACAGCATTTAAATGTAAATCATAATCATATCCTGCATACTTACAATTAGCCGCGCGATGGTTCTCAACTGCGAAATCATGAATTATTTGATGCTTTTCCAATAAAATACTATTTAGTTTCATTTATTTTTTTCCTTACTTGTATATTATAAAATTTGTTTTAGATGAGAATTAGTTTTTTAATTCATATTGAACATCGGTATGATTGCCGTATGTTACTGTAGTTGTGCGTACAAGTTGCATTGTTTCCGGATGATTATAAATTTTAAAATTATCAGATTGAATAATTTGTTCACCATATTTTACAATAATACCGTCTTTTGATTTTAGTACTTCATAGTCAGATGTTGGAATGATTAGTGATTTTTTACTATAAACTTTACTGTTATATGAAATAAAAATCAATCCAGAAACCAAAAATAACGTGAAAAAAAATATTGCTGGTATCATTGGCCAATAATTATTTTTTTCGTCTGCATTAAACAAAATTACACAACCTAAAAAAACGCTAGGAAAACCAATTATCATACACCAATCGCAAATATTCATTATTGTTTCACCGTAATTTTGTTTTTATTATCAATAGGGATATACTTTTTATTATCAATAGGGATATACTTTTTATTTTTCATATTACAATTATGCTTTTTATTTTTGATGTGAATTATATTCTAAATAATATTTATAAGATTCCGCGCCAAAATTATTAATATGAGTCTCGCGTATTAAATTTACAGAAGATGGGTTCATATAAACTTTATAATCAGAAGATTTAATAGTGTTATCATTGTATTGAAAAATAACACCATTGTTTTTTGTTTTGATAACTTCATAATCAGATTTTGGAATAATTATTTTAGTGTTTTTTTGATCAGACAATCCATATATTGTAGTAATCATTAATGATAAAACAAAAAACACAATAGATAAAGATAATTGAAAATCATATTGGTCAGATTTTTCTGCCACGAGAGATTTCGAAAAGAAATAAGAAGTTGATATGAAACATATCACTGAAATAAAGATTAAAATATTTAATATCATTGTTTTATTGTGACCGACTCGTTGATTTTTCCACTGTTATCTAATATAGTAGATAATTGCAATTCTGCTGATTCTGGATTGTTATAAATTTTAGGGTCATAGCATTCAATCACATCATTTTTATATTTAAAAATTGTTTCTTTTGAATTATCTTTAGTATTAAAGATTAAATACGATGATCTTGGAATAATTGTTACTGACTTTCGCTGAGCGAAATCTCCATAAAATGAATCTATCACAAAAAAGAGCATTCCAAAAATCAAACTGCACATACTGAAATTTAAATATTTCAAAGTCATTTTTAAATTACTTAAAAACAATCCTAAAATTCCAATCACTGTGCATAATATTGAAAAAACCAGCCCGATTGAAAATATTGTTGTCATTTTTTATTCTATCTCCATTATTAATTATACTTTTTATTTTTACTGTGAATTTCTTAGCAAATACTTCGGACAATTATTACACAATCTAAATGCACCTCTGTATAAAAAATCATAAAATTCATTAATTCTGTAAAAATATTTATGACCTTTTGGCACGTGATCGCATTTATCAAGCATTTCTACAAATATTTCTGTAGTAGAAATATTTTCTACAATCACGCATCTTTTATTAATAAGTTGATCAATCCAAAAAGTTTTATCGCCATTTTGGCATGTGCGCGAATAATATAATTCAGTTCCAATTTCTAATTTCATTGTTTTAATAAATACTCCGGACAACTCCTACACAATCTTAATTCGCCATTTTCAAAACTAGAGATAGGCCATGTTAGAATTTGAGATTTTGTGCAAACAGAACTAATATCGTGATGTATTTGACAACTGATATGCCTAAATACATCTGTAAGAGTTATGAATTTGATATAATAATCTAAATTAATTTTTAATATTATCTTAAACAAGGGACTCTAAACTCCTTCCCATCTTATCATAGAAGCCGTCAG
>Ga0302186_10001522_pt1 | contig 19099 bp, 25 predicted proteins | sample II_Bog_E1_2_FD_198782 | JGI IMG/M metagenome (GOLD analysis project Ga0302186, IMG submission 198782) | Peat permafrost microbial communities from Stordalen Mire near Abisko, Sweden - II_Bog_E1_1 | ecosystem: Environmental > Terrestrial > Soil > Wetlands > Peat | place: Sweden: Abisko...
GCGTCTTTTTTTATTTATTTTTATTTAGTGAGAGAAAAAAATAAATACCTTTATAAATTTTTGAAAAAAAAAACGAGAAGAAAATTAAAAAATTTGAAGAAAAATTATCTTTGAAACTAATAAAAAATTTTATAAGCAAAAAAAAGGAGAGCACATTTCTTCTTCCTCTTTCTGGTTAATTTCCACAAAGTTAAAGAAAATTTTTTTTTTCATTCATAGGATAATTTCTCTTTGGAATAATATTAAGTATGATTATTTCTTCCTGAAAACTTCCAAAAACTAAAAACAAAAAAAAATTCTGATTCTATTTTCATTTAAAATATTCCCAGTCTCTTTAAATGTTATAAAATTCATCCTTTTTTTTTCTTTTTTCTTCTTTTCAGTGTGATATCAATAATTTTGAGTCATTTTATTCAGGGTACCAATTTTCCCGCTTTTTTTTTGCCTTCTTTTCCATTCTATAATAAGCTCCGCTTGAAATCAACTTTTTATTGGCATAAAACAAATATCCTCCAATAATCGTTAACACAAAGATCACAAAAATTAAAATTGCATATTTGGGTTCAAGAAAGTTTTCCGAACTCATTTTTTCAAAACTATCTTCTTTTTTTTTAAATTCTGCTTAAAACTTTAATTTTTTTCTGAAAACACATATTAAAAATCCAAGAAAAAGTTTTAAAAATTATTGAGACAAATAAACTCATTTTTACGTATCCTTCTATAATCGTTAACAATATGCAAAAATGAAATTGCAAAACCTTTTTTTTCAAAACATATTTGTTTTTTAATTCTGCTAAAATATTAAATTTATTCTGCAACAAAACATCAAAAATCCAAACAAACAAAATATTAAAATTATTCCGACAAAATAACACATTTTCATCTCCTTTTCATCTCCTAATGTCCAAGGATGTTAAGCATCAACAATTCGACAATTACAAATCCGAAGTATATCAGCTTTTTGGCCAACATCCTCGGAATTTGTTCAATTTTTTTTACGAAAACAACGACATATTTAAACAAATCACTGAAGAAGATATGACTGAATTGAGAAAGATGCATATAACCCTTCAGATGCGAAGGGCCAAATATTTCTACGGATCTTTGATTTCGGTGCTTTTTCTTGACCAGATTTTTTTTCGATTAGCTTTCCCAAAATTTAGAATCAACCGATTCAGAATCCCTTTGGTTATACTAAAATATGTCGGCACACCGCTTGTAGCCTTTAGATATGTGGATTTGTATCGCACTAAAGATGTGGATGAAGTTTTTGAACAAAATATGGAAAAATATAATTTCAATTATGAAGATTATTCAAGAGTAATGATAATTCTTGAGAGGGCGTTTAATGTTGGAAAATTGAAGGAATTGTTCGAAAAAAGGGAAAAATTCGATTGGACGGGGGTGCCGGAATAAAAAAATGAAAGGAAAAGAAAAAAAAATAGAATTTATGGTATTTTTTATTGAGAATTGGCTTCCCAACAAAAAAAATAAAAAATTCATTTGTTATCATTTTTTTGGAAAAATTATGAATAAAAAAAGTCTTAATTTAAAATGTTTTTTAATGTTATAATAAATAATTTATTAAAGAAATATGGATATCAATCAATTCCTTTTGAAAAGAAAGCAAAGAAGTAACTTTTTTTAATAGAAATTCAATGCGAGAGCTCATTTTATCTAGAAATCAACCAAGCGAAGAATAAAAAACTAAAAGCGAAAAAGATTTTCAAAAAAGCCAAAGAAGAAATCGAAGATGATCAGGAATCCAAGCTAATGTCCGATCCTTTGCATGAGAAAAAGAAGAAATTTTATGAAGAAGTAGTTTTAATGAAATAAAATAAAAATAATATGATTTCTTTTAGATTTTCAGTCAAAATGATCCAAAAATCAATAAAGAAATTGAAAGCGAAACCACAATTCATAAAAAAAAGGAGCCCGAAAAGCAAAATAGAGTCTTTAATGAAAATAAAGGCAAAAAACCGTTGCCGTTTTTGAAGGAGATGAAGCAAAATAACATAAGGCAAGAAAAAGACCAGAAACAGAAGATGACCCATGATAGCAACAAAAATAAGGAAAAAAAGATGATAAAAAAGATTTTCAAAGAAAGGACCAAAACTAATCAGCCTGTGATGAAAAATTATTTAAATTATCTCTTGTATAAAATAGAGAACCCTAAGAAATAATATAAAGAAAGCATATCCAAAATTAAAAGTTTCGAGAGTTTTAGGATAGTTTAGAAGGTGTTATTATTAATCATTATAATTTATCCAAGTTCCGCAAATAGCAGCTTTTTTATATCATTTTAAGAAAAATGTGACACTCCTTTTTTTCCTAGAAAGTTTAAAAATGAAATTAAAGGAAGAAAAATAAAATTACTCGTCAAGATCAAATTTTTTAGTAACATCATTATTGTTTTCATAATCCATTTTTGTCTTTTCGAAAATCTCTACCTCCTTTTGAAAATATAGTCATTGAGAAAATTGAAACAATAAGAAAAACAAATAGATGAAGAAAATAATTTTAAAAAATCTCCCCAAAAAAAATTATACAAATATTTATAAAAAAGAAAAGCATTTAAAAATGGGAAAATTATTTTTAAAATTAAAAAATTACAAAAACAAAAACTTAGAAATTTATTAAAAAAAAAACTTACAAATATTAAAAAATAAAAATGAATGTTTATAAAAATTTGAAATAAAAATAAAAAAATTTAAACCGATGATTCCCTCGACTCATTGTCATCGCTGAAGGAATTATTCTTATAGTCATTATGTGAGATCATGATGCTTTCTTTCTTCTGTTCCACGATAGACGTCTTGCTACAATTATTATTTTCCTTTTCAATCAATGAATAATCGAAATTCTTTTTCTCAGAAACAAAACTATTTTTCCCCTCGCTCATTTCTTGCGACTTTTGCACTGGAGTGCTGAATTTATATTTATTTTCTGTCGTTTCTGGCTCGCTGAATTTGCTAATCGCTTCTTCAATCATCAAGAACCTTTTAAAAGGCTGGCAATTCTTTAAAGTCTCATTGCCCGCTAATTCCGATAGATAACTTTCCAAACCTTTTCTTTTTTCCTCTAAAAGCAAAGGTTTCTTCAAATCTAAAATCGACCCGAAATTCGTCATATTGGAAATTATATAACCAGCATTCTTTAACACCAGATTTGGGAATAAAAGCATGAGCTCTTGATGCAATTGACAAAAATTCGTGTATTTCTTGGTTATTCTCCATTTCACTCTCTTTAAACTGCAAAATATTGTGTATTCAGTATAAGGTTTGTTATCTTCGCCGTTTTGCACATTAGTTTGTCTGATAGATAATTTCAGTTGATTTTTGCTGAGGTCTGCGATTTTTTCCTGGGTTCGTGCAATCTCCATCTCCTTGACTTTAGCCAATCCATTTGGAGTGGTTTCTGAATATGCCATCGAGGGGATTTTGGCTGAAAACTTACGCGTTTCTTCAATTTGTTGATTCATGATTTTAGCAGAGAAATTCAACCTTTGCTCATTATTTATGTTTGGGGTGGTTTCCTTGGAAAAAAGCGGTTTAGGTGATGAGGAACAATTGGAGTAAGTGTAATTGCAGCAACTTGGGATATGATCGAAGAAAAGATGCGGCAAGAAAAATTCGGAACATTTGGCACATCGGAAAATTGTTGAGCATTTCACCATTTTTTTATATTTTTTTAACTTTTTGTTCTTGACCTCAACAATTTTCATGCGTTGTTCCAATGCATCTATGGATTGGGATAAAGCCTTGTTGGTTATTAAAAGTTCTTTTGCGTCGGATTTTTCGTGATCCTTGTTTTCCAGACCGTCTAAAAAAAAACTTTAAAAAAAATAGATAAAAAATTGTAAGAAACTTTGCAATGTTCGGAATAAATTGTCATAAATTCTCTTGCTTTCATGAAGCTGATTTTCCAACTGTTTGATATTATTTTCCAAATAGGTGTTTTTAATCAACAATTCCGACAATTGTTGTTTGTTTGTGTTGGACATTTCCCTATTTTCTGATATCTGCTCAAATCAGAAAAAATACCATAAAGGAAAAAGATATATATTTAAATATTAATAATATTAGTGATAAGTTACTTCTCTTATCTTCATTTCATAATTCATTTTCATTGTAGCCAGAGATTGTGTGTTGCTCTCCTGTAGTTCTTCAATCTTTTGACTTAATTTCTTGTTTTTCTTATTGACCTCCTGATTTTCTGCTCCCAACTTCTCATTTTCTCTTTGATTTTGATGCGATTTCTCCTTCAAGCCCTCGTTTTCCCTTCTCAAATTAGCCAATTCTGATAAATTTGTCGCTTTTTCTCGTTCATATTCAATAGTTTTCATTGCATGTTCGTTTTTTATGTTTTCGAACTTTCCTTCAACTTTTTTCCTATATTCTTCGATTTTAGATTCATAGGTTTTCTCATTTTCCTTCGAACTACTCAATAACTTTTCGAAATTTTTCTTCAAATCCTCATTTTCCTCCTTCATCTTCCTATATTTCTCATGAAGGTCGTGTTCTTTCGTCTCTCTGATGATTTTCTCCCTTTCCAAATGATTCAAACGATTCTCCATTTGAATTTTTTCGGTTTCCCAGTTGGTTTTTTTCTCATTTAGTTCATTTTCTGTCATTTCAAGCTTTAATGTCAATCTGCGAGTTTCTGAATTTAGGATGTTTTCTGACTTTCTTGATATGTGCTCCGCTGCCATATTATGTATCCCTTCGGAAATCTCCTTGAAAAATTCATCTTTGTTCGGACCTTTTGGCCCGTTTTTCTAGATAAATTATAATGTTTTTTTAAGAAAGTTTAAAGTTTTAGGGTTTTATTACCTCAAAGTCTTCCTTGAGCCGATTGAAATCAGTTTGGAACTCGAAATAGCTCGAATAGGTCTGATATTTCAATTTTTCTTCCATTTCTTGGATTTTAATTTTGCAATATTCAGCATATTTATTCTTTTTTATGAGAAAATTACTTTCCAGGCATTCATGTTATATGCTTTGACTTTTTTGAACTTGGTTTTGAAATCTTGATTCAAAGAATCCATCATTTCCTTAAGATCCTCGTTATCCCCAAGTGCTTTTCTCCTGAAATTGCTGAAAAGTTGGGTTTGTAATTTGGATTTAATGTTTCTCACGCTATCAAGATCTTGCGGTTGTGGCGATTTAATGAATTCTGAAAGTTCCTTTTCGACTTCATCAACGGCCTCTTTTTTTACATAAATTTATAATTTTGTTAATTTTTCTCTTTTTACTTGACATCGCCTTTTTAGATTCGCTTTTGACCAAATATTGCCAGGCACTGTCAATATTTGGTAGACTACCAGAATTCATTGTTGCTATATAGACTCTTGTGAGTTCCAGAAGCATTTCCCCGTTGAAAGTCTTTCCGTTCAATTTTTTTGGGTTGATTTTTTTGAGGATTTTCTTTCTGATGACTTTCAATTGTGTGATGAACTCTTCTCGAAATTCGTAATCCTCCATTTGATTCACTTTCTGGAGCTCTTCTTCACTTTCCATAGGTCGGACCAACATGCAACAATCTCTATCCTGGAAGAAATGCTTGAAAAGTCTTCTGAGTCTATTTTTCGATTCAATGGTGTCAGATACACCTTTTTGTGGCTCTAATGCTTTTTCTAAATAATCCTTGTCTTTGATGCTGCCTCCATTTTTATCAATGAGTTGTAAGGCAAAATCCCGAACCACCCAAAGAAAAGAAGGGAAATATAAAGCAGGGTCTTCCTCTTGTTCAGCTCCTTTGGCGTTTTTCACTTGGATGTTCTTTGCCAAGTTTATAATCAAAGAAACTCCGTTCAACGCATTTTCATCAATATTTCCAACCGAATTATAAATGAAAAATGAACATAACAATAAGGAAAATAAAAAGATGCGTGAATCATGTGTGGTGTTTTCTTCTGTGTCTCCAAACCCCTCAGTGTCCAGCACTAAGATATCCATATCGGTATGCTCACTATCAGGATCAGGTGCGATAACATCATTCCATATCCAGATGCCTTTTGTACAGGCATTGACCGTATGACCCACATTAAAACCTGAATTTTTTATATTGAGCAAGACTCGGTTGATGAAAAAACTCTTTCCTGTTCGATATTTACCGACAATGCTAATAACGCCCACCTTGCGTTCGGGATTTAGTGAGAGCAGAAACTCCTCAGCTTCTTTCGAAAGGGAAAAACCTTTTTTAGGGTCGTAGGTTATAAAAGGAATAGGTTTGTGAAGGGAGGGGGGATTGGATTTGGAAGACGGAAGTTTTGAAAGGGAAACCGTTTCTTCAGTTGACTCCATACAATGTTGTTATAGAGAAATTTGTTAGAAGTATATTTAAAAAAAATAAATTTCTTGGAAATTTTCGTTGTGTTTAAATTATGTTTTTGAAATATTAACCAAAAAAATAATAAATTATTGGATAAATGAATAAATCGACTATTCACTATCAATATATTTTTGAATCATTTAAATTAATAGTTTCATAAATTTTTTTTCTAAATATTTTAATATTAACGAGATCCAAATAGACATCTAATTTTTTAATGGTCTTTTTGGTAAATGTTTTAAAAATTATACCTCCTTTCAAATCAGAGAGAGACATTTCAACATTCTGTATTTTCCTTGGCCTTATCGTCTATTAAAATAATCTAGATATGAGAAATAGTCTCTTTCCGAACATAATTTTTGGCAATTAAATGTACAAACAACTTTTTGCAAAATAATTAAGAAAATCGTAATTTCTAAATTCAAAATACAAGAATATATATCATATTTCAAAATTATATTTAATGAAAAAATCCCTGCATATCCAAAATTCTTTTCGTCATTTCCTTCATTTTTCCTTTTCCTCCTCAATTTTCAAAGTCACTGATCCCCATATTAACCAACGTCTCGACAATTTTGTCAAACGCAACTTCCAAGTTCCATACCCCGCAATTCAAAAACTGCTTAGAACTAAAAAGATCAATGTACTTACAACATCCGGAAAAACGTCAAAACCTGATTATCGTCTTCAGATTTCAGATCAGATAAAATACCCCCTCACTCTCAAATTAAAAGAAGTTTCTGATAAATTAGAACAACAATTTCTTGAAGAAGAAAATCTTGATTATAACGAGGAAAAAGCACAACTAATTAAAGGAATGATAATTCACGAGGATGAGAACTATCTGATTTTAAATAAAATCTCGAATATTTCCTCACAAGGTGGACAAAATAAAGAGAACAACCTATTGCCTTTGTTGATGAACTATTATCATTTCCATTCACGAATCTCGATCATCCATCGACTCGACAAAAACACAACTGGATTGTTAATTTTAGCCAAGAAAAAACTAGCAGCTCAAGTAATGTCGAAATTCCTTAGTGAACAAAATAACATTGAAAAATATTATGTGGCTTTAGTGGAAGGGGTTCCAGAAAGCTTCCTGAAGACTGGGAATTTATCTGGAATTATCGATTTACCTTTAGTTTTTCATAATAAAAAGATGAAACTTTGCAATTTAAGTAATGAAGAAGGAGAACAATGTACAACTCTTTTTCAAATTATGGGAGTTTTTCAGGTGGATGAGGATGGGAAACAAGTCAAATTGAAGGAATTGGAGAAGATTTTAAAGGGGAAAGAAGAAAATTTAGTCACTTTAATGAAAATCAGAATAAAAGGAGGGAAAAAACATCAGATCAGAGCTCATTTGAGTCAGGTTTTGAAAACGCCGGTTGTTTTTGATAGGAAATATGGTTTTTTCAATACGAAACTAGAGAAATCACTTAAAAAATTAGTGTTAAATTCATATTCTGGAATAGAAGAAATTACAAAAATTAACAAAAATTTTATAAAATTCAACTGCAGGGAAAATTCCAAAGAAATCCATGAAAGCATAGAAATTACTGATGCAGTACAGAAAAGAAATTTTGAAGGAGGGGAATATTTCGCCTTACATGCGTATGAAATTTTCATTAAGACTGATGAAAAAGTAGGATGCTTTAAAGATCTGTTGAATTTGGGAGAAGGAAAAATGAACGGAGAGATTATGATTAAAGCTAAATTGCCGGCCTTTTTTATGAATTTAATAAATGATGGATTTGGAGAGAAAGCCAGAGAATTTTTGAGCCATTTAGATAAAATTCGATTTTGAAGAGAAAATTAAATTTTTATCTCTATTAATTTTTTTTATTAAAAATAGTATTTTTAAATTTTTTTTGTTTTTAAATTCAGGATCATAAATAAATTTTTTTTTTAGCGAAATTATTGTGAGATTTTGATTTTTTATTTAAAACAATATACGGATAAATTTGAAATATTTTTTTAACTTCCAAATTAATTTTACCACTTTTTATTGTATTTATAGAAGAGATAAAAAAAAAATGATTATTTTATACAAACAATTTCAAGATTTAGCTTAAATTGTTTTTTGTTGTGCACTTTTTATATTTTGTTATTCTGTTTTCAACTAAACTTTGTCGAACATTTAAATCCGAAATGTCTTGTTTTAATGAATTTATGGCTTTCTGTATTTTTAGGATTTCATTATTGCCATCAAGCATTTCTCCTTTTTTTTGGATTTTTTCTTTCATTTGAAGATAATTATTATTGAATTCATCGTATTCTGAAATTTTTTCCTTCATATTTTTCATTTTGTCATTCAAATTTTTAAAGAGATCTTTTTGCGATTCCACCATCTCCTTTAATTTTCCAACATATTGTGAGCTAAAATTGTTTATGATGTTTTCTCCGTAATTAATATCATCGACATCTTTTGAAATTTTCCAAACATATTTCTCAATTCCATTCATTTTTAATCCATTTATATCCTCCTTAACTTTCTATTGAAATTTTTTTTAGATCAAATAAAAAACCAAAAAAATAACTGAAGAAAACATCGTCAAATCATTTAGATTATGCATAAAATCATCTTTTTCAAATTGTTTTGTGAGTGTCTCTGGTTTTTGTTGCATTTGCTCATCGAACTCATCTAATTGTTTTGACACTTTCTCGTATTCTTTTCTCCAGGCAATAGGTTCAATATTTGACAGCAGAAGAATTTTTTTGGGGTCTATTTGATCAATATCTTCATTTCTATTTCTAAATTTCCCATCATCTTCCATTTCATCAGCTCTTGTTGTCGCGCTTGTGAACCTTGAATTATTATTATTGTTTTGATGAAGCAGAGCTGACTTGACAGCAAGTTTTTGATTTGAAATCGTTTGTTGTTCATCTTCATCTGAAAAATGATGAACAACTGCCATTTCGTTAATTTTCCCATTTGATTCTTCCTCCACATAAGCACTTTCATTTACTTCGTTATTAAATTGGGAAAAATTCGGTGAACTGAACTTATAATTCAAACGAACTAGTTCTCTATTAAGTAAATCATTCAACAGAAAACAGATAGAATCACCAAAGCCCTAAAAAAGTGCTTTTTGAATTAAAAATGATTTTATTTTAGCTCACTGATGTTAATTGAGCAACATTTAATTGTTCTCCCAATCGAACTCCTGAGGTTTTCAGATCCGTGATCAATTTATTGGCAATTTCATCATTGGAACGTTTTGTATTGAAAATTTCCTTAATATTTGGAGATAAGGCTGCTTGAGATTTGTTACTACACTTTTTGATTTTAAAAATTACTAAATTTAGTGATTTTATTTTACTTTGGATAAATTTATTATCCAATAGCACAAGGCAGAAAAATAATAAAACTTCTCTTGATTTTTTAACTCGCCTTCAGAAATGGCGAAACATAGTTTTGAAACAGGTTTTTTATTAAGTGGCTTGCAGAAATAAGAATGGTATTCCAAAATGCCTAATTTTTCATAAATGTCCTCCATCACCAAAATGCTATCAATTTTGGGTGTTTTCTTCAAATAATTGAACATTTGTTCACAAACTTGATAAACGGAACTCATGTCACATCGATTTTGAGGATCAATTATGATCATGTTGTTGATCAATTTTCTTAATTCATCACTATATTTATTGTTGATCGGTTTAAATTCTCCTGTAAAAAATTTTTAGATAATGTTTTTGTGAAATTAATTACCTTTGGTAATTTTATTAAATAAATCCATTAAGGACATTTTCTCGTTGTCATTTCGAAAAGGAGACTTGAATTCACATAACTCATATAAAACACAACCCAAACTCCACACATCTGATCTCATATCATACCCTTCTCCTCTTAAGAGCTTAATTAGTTTCAATTTCATAATTTTAAATTTAAAGATTTTTTTACTTCTGGGCTCATGTATAAGGGGGTGCCGACTTTTGAATAGGCCTCAATTGTTTCAGAGCTAAATATCCTTCCCAATCCAAGGTCTCCAACTTTCAAGTTTCCATCTTGAGAAATAAAAATGTTGGCAGGTTTTAAGTCTCGATGCATGATTCTTTTTTCATGCATTTGTTTTAATGCGCTAAAAATCTATTTAGGGATACAAAATTTAGTAAATAAACCTCGAAATTTGCAAAGCAAATTCCCATATTTTAATTTCTTCGAATGGGGTGTCTTCCTTTTGAAAAATTTCATAAAATGTAAAAGGCGTTTATACTTGAATGGCATTTTTTATTAATTTTTTTAAATCGCCCTTTTCTGCCCATTCTGTTATGATTATCAATTCATTATTATGAATGAAGGAATCAATATATTTTATGATATTTGGGTGATCCAAAGGCTATCAGAAAACAAAATTATAGCAAATAAAACTAAATAAAGAAATTTACCTGCATTAATTTCACTTCTTTTAGACATTTTTCTCTTTGTTTGGGGTCTAAAATGTCGAATATCTAAGAAAATTTGTTAATAAATTCAGAAATTCAAATTCATATAAAGTAAATTCGGATTAGATTATAATATGAGAAAACATGCCTTGATTTTTTTTAATGCAACAATTGTTTGAGAGGTTGTTTCGGCTCTATAAACGATGGAAAATTTTCCTTGTCCTATGGGTTTTTGAATATGATATCCTTGGATGGTTTGTCCGGTTAATTCAGTATGTTCAGTCATTTGTAGTATTAGAGATAAGAAGACGAGAAAAAAAAAGAAAAACAATGGTTATGAACCTTTTTTTTAATTAAAACTGAAAATATATTAGAGTTTTTTATTATAAATTTTTCAAAAGCTAATTTTTAAAAAAAAGTATTAAATTTCAAAGAAACTTAGTTTAGTACATCTAATTAAATAAATATAAACATATACTTATAAACTCCATCTATTCTAAAACCAGCTCAACGATTAAATGGCACTTCAAAAAAAAAAGCTCAACGACATGAATAAACAAGTTATTCAAAAGATCATTGCTTCTCAAATTAATGCGAAAAAGCCTATGTTGACAACAACATCTCCTTCTCATAACAATATTCATGAGACACCATTTCTCTTTGAAAAATACCCTCTAACCACTCCAAAGAATCCTTTCTATTTGCCTATTAAGCCTTTGGATATGACTGAAAGCAAAAAATTCCACCCATCAAATAAATCAATGGATTTGCCCAATTTTCGAATTACAAAGAATAAAATTGCAAACAACATTCAACATTTTACCAGTGACAAAGAAACTCGCCAGACAGAAACAGATATACCAAGCTCCAAATCTCCAACAATGATGATCAAGACTTCCTCCAACTTTTTTATATCCAAAGAAAAATTAGAGATAAAAATTGAAGTGGTTTTGCCTGATGAGAAGACCATCACCTTCGCAATTGATGATTTAGAAGGCAAAACTATCAAAGTGCTCAAAAACAAAATCCTAAATGAAATCAGGAACTCAATGGAATTAGTCAAATTTGAAAACATTGTCTCCTTCAAAACGACAAACAAATTATATTTGATAGATTATGCAATGGATTTTGACTCCCATTTATTGCCTTTTCTGTTAGAAAGAGAAGGACTTTCATTGACACCGATTTTTAGAGAACGTAAGTGAAAAAATTAATACAAATTAAAATTGATATTAGTCGGTGCACAAAGGAGATCCATTCGAGATTATGAAATCATAACACTTTTAGGCTCTGGTGGTTTTTCAAAAGTGGTGCTTGGAAGAAACAAAATGGATGGGAAACTTTACGCTTTGAAGATATTAGATCGTGCGTTTATCAAAAAAAATAGAAAAGAAGGGATCATCATGAATGAAAGGAACATCATGGCTTCAACTGACCATCCTTTTTTGGTCAAGATGTTTTCCTCGTTCAAAACTGTAAATAAAAAAAAAAAAAAAAAAATATTAAAAAAAAATTAGAAAAAATTTTTGGTTTTCGTAATGGAATGGTGTCCTGGAGGGGAGTTATTCTTCTATTTGAAGAAACATAAGAGGATGTCTGAGGACAAAGCTCGTTTTTACTTCATCGAGCTTTGTTTGGGTGTCCTCTACCTCCACCAAAAGAACATCATCTACCGTGATTTGAAACCAGAGAACCTTCTTTTCGACATAGATGGACATTTGAAAATTGCAGATTTTGGATTGGCAAAACCAAATATCGATGATGATCATATGGCATATTCCTTTTGTGGGAGTCCAGAGTACTATCTTCATTTTTAAATTAGATCAAACAAATTCAAATGATTTTTTTTTAGATATATGAGTCCAGAAATGCTTGCACGAGAAGGACATGATAGATTGGTAGATGTCTATGGTCTTGGATTATTGCTGTATGAAATGGTCATAGGGATACCTCCATTTTATTCCACAAATTTCAATGAGATTTTTAATTCAGTTTTAACTGAAAATGTCACATTCCCTTCTAAAGTTGCTTTGTCTCATGAAATAAAATCTTTGATCACCAAAATCTTAATGAAAAGACCTGAAGATCGCTTGGGGTTCATACATGATGTCCATGATATTCTCAACCATCCATGGTGCAAAAAACTAAACCATGAGGAAATATTCGAAAAAAAATTGAAGAGCCCTTTCTTGCCAAATTACTTCCAACTTTATTTCGAGGCGTCAAAAGAAATTGACGAAATCAAATTTCTCAAAGATCTGCAATTTGAGAAAAACGATGAGGTGTTAAATGAAATCTATGATTCCGAAGAAAATGATAAAGAATTAACGGGTTTTGCCTATGATAAACCGAAAAATCTGTTCTTGAAGAAGAATTACGCAACCAAAACGCATTTTAGTATGAGATCGAATGATATTTCCTTGGGCAATTCCATCGTAAATAAAGAAATCATCAGATTCAAACAAGCTAAAAATAATCATTCAACTGGACATTTGCTGGAATTGAAGAATGAAAGTACCACCATTACTTCAACCGCCCAATTATCTCCATTGGTGATTTTCCCAAGAAATCAGCTTTCTTCCCAAATGAAAATGTAATTTTTTTTATTCTAAAACAAATTATTTTATTTATGTAGAAAAACAAAATTGTTTCAAGAAATAAAACACAAAAATACTTACGGTTCCAATGGATATGTGTTTCATTCAAAAAACAGTGGAATGAATACTGAAAGTGCTACTCTGCCAATAAAAAAGATGAGTGAAAACCTTTATAATTTTAGTAATTGAAATTTCTCTTGAGTAAATAATTAAATTTCTTTTTAGATAAAGATTCCATCCTCCAGAAAAAAATCATTCAAATCAAATTAGTTCCGAGAAAAAAACTAACGGGCTAAGAAAAATTATTTTCCGACTATTTTAATAACTTCTTAATTTAATTAATAAATTGGCTGTTTAAATTTTATTTGCCATTTTTTAAATTTCATCGTTTTGTTTAATAAAAATGGAAACATTTTTCGAAATTAACAATTCAATTTATAACTTATATTCTTCTCGCACTTTCTCCAAGAAAGTCTTCTGTTTACGATGACTTTCCAATTTTTGCATTGAATCTCGCAAAATTTTCCTCTTAGAACTTCTTAAAATAACTTTTTTCTCATTAGGAAACAATTGATGAATCTTGGCCTTTTGATCTTTCATTCTAATTCTATAATACAAATTCAAGAATTTTAGACAATTCACATCTTTCTTCAAATTGTTTGGAACATCATATCTTTCACGATCATCAAAAGTGTTCAGAATGTCGTTATTTATTTTTTCGCAGCCCACGAGATTTCTAGCGAAATCCACAACATCTTTATTACAAAAAAATTGTTTTTGTAGCGGAAAGTTTTGAATTCTCATCTTTAAGATGTTCAAAAAACTTGGGTTTGAATTATTGAGGTCAACACCTTTTAAAGTCAAATCAGTGTTATCCCAAACATTGTATTCATCTTCACATGACCCACGACTTGATTTTGAAATATCTAGCATTGTTTTCTTGAAAGGCGATTGATGAGTGGCTAAAGCTCGTTTGATTGAGAATTTTGAAGGGGAATATATTTTTTGAAGCATTTCCACTTTTTCTGACTTTTTCCTCGATAAACAAGCATTGATATCAATTGCTTTAATGGTCTTTCTTCCATCCAGGAGGCTACTTTCCTGCATTACAGTTCGTGAAGTTTCCTGGAAATTCAAAGAGAAGTTGGTGTGATTTTGGGGAGGAACATATGGGGGTAGTTTCCGGAGTTTTTGTCCGAATCCTGAAGCAACAGATTTTTTTAGGTTGTCTTTTTGCACATTTATTTTCTTCAAGCCAATCAGTTTGACAGGATCATTTTTGACAGGATTATTTTTTTGTTTTGGTTGACTTTTGTTAGATGCATTTGTGCTTTTTTCAGCATAAATTTTGGTTGCTATTTTTTGGGCTACATTTAAATAGGAACTGAAATTATGATCACTGAACTTGTCTTTTTCAAATATATCAGGATTTTCTCTTAAAATCCTGGAGATCACTCGGTCTGTATGAGGCAGTTTTTTGATCTTTTGAACAGGAATTTGTTCAATCTTCAGTTTGGGAACTAAAATTGTTTTTGAAAGAGATGTTGTATTGTTGGAAGTAATGTTTTTGCCAACAAGTTTGTGTTGATACTTCTTCATCACATAGTCAATGTTAAATTTGAGGTTTGAGTTATCCCTCAGAGCAGGGTTGAGTTGAATTGTTGTAGGCATATATTAATAATGTCATTTGTGAAAACTCTTCAATTTTAAAGACGGAGTTGGCCAAAGTTCGATTTTTGCAAAAATTTGCAAATTATTTAGTTAAAAAAATGCCCGAATTTATCACTTAAAAATTAGTTCAAGCTTTTTAGCTAAAAAAAAATCTTTTCAAAAAATGAAATTTAAAAATTTTTTGTTTTTAATATTTTAATATTGATTTTTTTTTTATAACTAAGAGACAGATAGCCTTTTTGACAAAATTATTTATGATTTTTATTGAATTGTTTTCTGAGTTTTTCATCTGCACTCATCAAATTTTCCATCTTTGTTTTTTCTCTGATATTAAAAAACATTAAGACATTGTATTAAAAATGAATATACTCGTCTCCCTTTTGGATATTGTTTTCTTTAAGATTTTTAAAATCTTCTCGGAACAAACTATTAGAGGGCAATACAGAAGGAAGATCAGTTTCCCATTGCTCCACTTCTTCATCAATTATCCAAAATACATCACCATCAAACTCAATGTATTCAAGCCAAGATCCACTAATATTACAATTATATTTATTAAATGATTGACTTCCACATTTATTACAAACCTCCCTTCACAGATTGGCACCTTCATCACTTCCATATGTTCCGTTTTGTGATCATTTTTATTATCGGATTTATTGTATTTATAAATTATGATCTGAAAAGAATCAGTGATGATTGGTTTCGAATCGTCTTTTCTGAAAAATTTGGTGACTGCTGATGCAATTTTATCAATTCTACTTTGTTTCTAATAAATAATATATGAACTCTTAAAATTTTGTTTTTTACATTTTTGTTGAAAGTTAATTCTGCCATCAATTGGTTACTTTTGTCAACAAAAAACACTGTTTTAACAAAATTAAGTATTCGATCTCCCATCAAAAGCCCAGTAACCTCCCTATAATTCGTTTAGATTCCTTTTAAAATATTATAAAACATGGATGGATTTGTTATTTGGATTTCTGCTGAATCGTTAAACTTCACCATTGTTGTGCCAATTTTATCTCCATTTAACGTGTTGAGTCCACTTAAATGAGCAGTCATCTAAGAAAAATACTTTTTTTTTGAAAGATGAAAAATATTGAAACCTCTCCAGAACCATGAAGTCTATATAAATTATTAGGACCCACAAGTAAATAATGTGATTTTGGAGGGTCACTGCAAGTGTGTTCAACGAAAATTTCACTTCCGTCAGATTTTTTTGCTTGAAAAGTTTCGCCCAAAAATGCATCTAAAGGAGCTTTATTTTTTAAAATTGAACCAGTTTTATGATAACCAGCAACCTTTATTTAAAAGTTTGTCAACATAATTTTTAAGGTAATAAAAACATTTGCCACGATCACGTATTTTAATCTTTTGATTGGATTTTTTTCCAAAGCTGCCAATTTCAAATATTTGGAGCAATAGACATAATCACTTTTTAAAATATATTAAAATAAAAACATATGAGAAAGGATACTTAGCAATTGCTTCTAAGAAACTTAAAGGGTAACAAATTTGAATAGGTTTGGAAATTCTCATGAGATCGAAAATTCTGCCTTCAAGGATTTTTTTCCCTATTTTCATCAGAACAGCTTTAAAAACTTCTCTAATTTTCTCATCATTTTGTTTGTTCATAAAGAGCCCGCCTATCAAAAAAATCATTGTTTGGAAGTGAATTAACAATGGAACCTTTTTGGTGAGCCAATGACAATCGAGGATAGGACTGAGAACAATCGAATTTTTCAAGGGAAATGAAACCATTTTCTCCATTGTTTTCTTGGATTTGCAACATTTTCTGAGATTAAAAGTTTAAGTTTCGAAAATAGTATTAAATATTTTATTCTGAAACGTGAATGCAGTCTTATATATGATGAAAATCGAAATTTATAATATTATAAGACATAAACATAATATTATGAAAATGTCATCATTATATTATTAAATTATTATAATATTATAAATGATTAAAAAAAATGTTGTTTTATATTTAATAGTTTTTAAAAAAAAGAAAAACATAAATATTTTTATTCTTAAAAAACATAGAGTCAATAAATTATGTTAATATAAATTCAAATCGATTTTGTGCAGTTCGCCATGAAGATAATTGACTGCTTCGCCAAATGTGACATCAGAAATGTAAATTAACTCATTGTTCATGTCTTCATCGTTTTTGAAACTTTCAATCTTAAAAATAAAAAAAAATAAAATAATTCAAAATTCCAAAATTACTGCTTCACTTCTTCTATTTCGGTTTTGTTTCCCTAAATTGAACTCCTGGGGAACGGTCACCCTTTGCTTTGGCCCGGCGATTTTATCATCTACAATCAAATTTTTTTTTTTTTCAAAAATTAAAATTTTATTAAAGTATATATACTCTTAATATGGCAATAAGGATTATTCAATTTGGCTTCTTTTTCTTCTTTATTATGTCTGGCGACAATTTGTCTTCTTAGGAATTTATCTGTTCCTTTGGACAATTCAAATGTATTTGAAATGTTATTGTTATTAATGTTTCTTTGGGAAATATTCGTTGGCTTTTTAAAAATAAATTTAAATTCAAGTTAAAAAAATCTGACTTTCGTCAACGGTTGAAATGTGCACTCTTCCAAATCCTTATTTTCATCGTTCTTTCGAATTTTGTTGAGCTTGGATTCTTTCTGCTCAAGCCAAATTTTATTTCTGTCGATCACGTTTGTGTCCTTGTCAAGTTTATTGGTATAATTCATGTTGGTTGAAAAGAGATGAGGTTTGAAAGTGCATTGAACATCGTTTTGTCTTTCTTCATCCAAATTTTTTTTCATTATTTCCTTTATTTCCCTTTGTTTCTTATCCTAAAATTTATTCAACACTGATAATTAAAATCATATTGACCAAATCATATAGATATTCATATCTCTTTTTTTTATTTTTCTCGTCTCCTTCCATTTGATTTTCATAATTGTTGATGTAGTTTTCTATGTATTCATAAGGAATGTTATGATCTTTTTCATTCAAAGGATATTGCACTAATTAATTTAAAAAATAAGTCTTTAAGAAAAAAACTCTTTAAAAGCCTTCTTGATCTTCGTTGTAATTTTCCTGATTTTCCATTTTGATATTGTAACTCCCAATTTTGTGCAAACTTTTCAGCTTCCAGTTTTCCTTCTACATTATACATATATATTTTTTTTGTAAAACTTTTTTAAATCCACATTTTCAGTTTCAGCAGACATGACATCAAATTGCATTTGATTTTTAAATTTTTATAATTTTTTAAACTTTTAAGTTAAAAATTCAACTCTTATAGTTCATATTTGTATATTTAATATAAATTTTTGCAATTACCAGTTAGTTATATAATGATAGTTTCAGCGCACCTTCATTTCATTCAGTTTTGCTGAAACTATCATTATATAACTAACTCATAAGATAAAAATTTATGCAGTGTTTTTTGTTCTGCTCTGTTAATATTAATTTATAAAACATCATTCAAAATCTAAATTTTCCTCTTCTTCTTTTATCTCTGTTTTTGGAGGAGCAATCATGCATCTTCCTCCAAGTCCTGCACAGCTGCCTCCTGTTCCCCAGAGGAAGATTTTTTTTTTCCTCTAGAAAATTTTTGTTTATACCAATAAAAACATATACCTGAAGACAACATATACGTAATAAGATCTTCCGGCTATTAAGGACACTTGGCCACTTACACTTAATTTACGTCCATCCGCATCATCTATGAATAAAAAATCTTCTTCTGGAGCAAATAGGTATTTGTCGTGATATTTTGTGATGATGAAATCATGAATGCTCAGGGTGCTTTCATTTGTAGAGAAGGTACAGGAATCGTGTACTTTTTCAGGATTTAAATAGGTCTTAAAATAGACCAAGGCGTTATTTTGTCTGGCCATTTCTTCTATAGAAAAATTTAAATTAGATTTATAAAATAGCAAATGATGTTTTCTTAAATATTAATGCATAGATTTTATCAGATATTCATTTATGAAAATAAACAATAATAAATAGAAGAAAAAATTTCTTGTAAATTTTTTTGTTTTTTATTTTTGATAATATTGGTTAAATTGAAGCATTTTTTAAAAGAAAAAATTAAAATCATTTGATTTAAATTATAA
>Ga0302186_10001523_pt1 | contig 19090 bp, 12 predicted proteins | sample II_Bog_E1_2_FD_198782 | JGI IMG/M metagenome (GOLD analysis project Ga0302186, IMG submission 198782) | Peat permafrost microbial communities from Stordalen Mire near Abisko, Sweden - II_Bog_E1_1 | ecosystem: Environmental > Terrestrial > Soil > Wetlands > Peat | place: Sweden: Abisko...
TAGGGAATTTTCACATTTCTTTTAAAACATGTTTTATACTTAAATTTTTCGAAGAAAGTTTAAATGTTCGTAATGTAAAATTTTTTTTTTTATTAAAAATTATTTTCATTTAAATCTCGAAAAAATTTTTTTCATAATTTATTAAAAACATCGAAAATTAAAATTTTTTTTTCTATTTAAAATTATAAATAAAAAACGTATTCCAATGGGAACGAACATATTTGAAATTTTAAATAAATTTTATTTCAGATTACAAAGATAAAACTATTCAAACATTCCTGAAATTAATAAAAATCTAAAAAAAAAAACAGAAAAAAAACATCCCAACTCATTCTTCCCAAAACCAAAATGAATCAAGAGCTTGAACTCGCTTCCCAAAAACGTTTTTTCTCAAACCTTTTCTATCTTTTAATTTGTTTTCTTAGCCCAAAACTTTACCGAGCCCTGTTTTTATTGCGCCGACCTTCGCAATGAGAAAAACGCTCCAGAAAGCTGTATTTGTGAGGCTGAAGGTAGCATCAAACCCTCCTTTTAACTCATTATTAATCTCATTTTTCTAGTCGATCACTTCTTCAAAAGCATCAATAAAGCATCTTATGCAGATATCCGTAAATTCAATGCTTTCTTCACCAAAGAATTCAATGGCCTCACCTTGGTAGATACTGCCTTATTGCCACTCCTGAATCTATTTTCCTCGAATATCTATGACAAATTGCTTCACGCCCAAATAAAATCATCGATCTTTTTCACCAAAGAAGATATGCAGGGTTTGAGCCGTTTCCTTCATCTTTTCACTCAAATTAAGATCAAAGACCCCCTCAAACTCAACATGCTTAATATGGACCCAGTTTCCAAACATATCACCCTAGAAAGAATTTCAGCATTGGTCGGCCATAACACCATGGGATATAGAAACGCTAACACAGCACAGGTCAATTTCGATGATCTTTGGGCTGAGATCTACTCCCATCTCTTCGAATATTATTATCAATACCATCTGAAACAAAGAATATATCTTCTAGATGAGATCAATTGCATGGATCTCGAAAGAACCCATCCTGTGTTCCATCATAAAGTCGCACATAAGAACCGAGAGTTCACTAAAGACCTCTTTTCATTCACCATCGAGAAAAAGCAAGAGAATAAGAACAACAATAAAGGCCTGCTTCAACGAGCTTTGAGTAAGAGACAAAAGCCTGAGATAGTCATTGCAGACCCTGAACAGGAACAGATTAAGATAGAATCCAACCAGATGATGGAATTATTAAAGAATTCAATGGACAAATTCCTACCTAACCTTTCAGCCCTTTGGCATTTAAATGATGATAAACCGCCACCAATCATGTTGTTCAAAATCATAAAGCTGCTCCTCAATTATTCCTTGCTCAAAAGGAACCATTTGAACAAAATCATGGACATGTTGCTTGATAAAGCAGTGATCCTGAGGAACCTCGAGCAATTATATTACAATGAATTCACTCCTGAATCCACAAGTCCTACAGGTAGTCCAACAGGGAGATCTGAGGCTGGTGGTGCTGGAGATAGCAAGAAAATGAACCCAAATGAGTTGCATAAATGGAGCAAGGTCCTGATAAAATATAGGCAATTTTTCGCGGAAATCATGATGATGATTTTCGTTTATCATATGGATGATAGAATGTTCGATATTCTACGAAGAAAAAGTGATGTCAATATACAATTCGATCCTTTTCCCGAAGATGATGAAGAGAAATTCACCAAAAAGGATCTTTTGGCCATTGAACGATTAGAAAAAGAAGTGAATTTCGAAGGTTTGGGTATATTTGATGAGGAAATGGGTAGTAATTATATGAGAGTTTTCTATGGATATGTGTTATCGAACCCATTAGACCCTCCCAATAAATTCACATACAAAATCAAGACTACTGCTAGATTATTCATGAATTTCTTCGCTAATGTCAATGATATCAACCTATTCGGTTTGAAACTCATGAATTCAGATACTATCAATATCATCAATAGACCCTTATATCTCACAGAAGCAGAAGCCCATAGTCCTGAAAACCAGGCCATATCAGAATTCGTGAATTATTGCGAGACTTACTATTTGAATGAAAGACAAATTATTAAGGATTTTGATTTCTCCACTGATTTCAAGAAGAAACTCAATGAAATCCATCAAGTCTTAACTCCTCATGTCAATGACCTCAATAAAAGCCAGCTACAAGATATGCTTTTCCAGAACAATTTCCTCTGGATTCTGATAAACCTAATGTTGAAATATAGTAAAGAATTCAAAGGAGAACATGAAATGACCAAAAAATTGCTCGATCTCTTTAAAATCTGCCTGGATAAAAACCTTTGTTTCCAAAACATGATGATTCAAGACAAAGTTCTGAGATTATTAGAATTTAAAAAGGAAAGTTTGGGGAGATTAGGAGTGGAATTGGTGGAATTGGCCTTTAAGAAGAACCCAACAATGATGGTTTCTAATCAGAATTACCTGAATCTCTTCTTCAATTATAATAAGAAAAGCGCGGAATCTCAAAATGTCTTCGCAACAGAAGCTGATTATTACAATTCCAGAGCCAAAGTTTATGAGTTATTGTCTCATTATTTGGATGAGAAATATTATGGAACGGCTCATCAGATCCCTGAATATGATCTAATTTGTCTAGATAATATCTTGAATACTGAATATACAGAAGAAGAATTCCTCGATTGTAAGACAATCATTGAGATCTTGAAAGAAAGAAATAACCCAGAACTCAAATATAAAGTCCATTTCTTCAAACATATCCTTAATATCATTGCCAAATCATCAAGCAAACGAAGCACCAAAGAAAACAACAAGAAATTACGTCAATTGTTTTCTTTACAAGACCTGAGAATCATGTTGGAAACCGTCACAGATGATTATGATCTCAAGACGAGTATCTTCCGTCTTTATAGAAACATCTACATTTTCGACAGAGATAACGTTTTCGATGATGAGAACAAGGTCTATGAATTAGTCAAACCATTGATAGGTCAGGCCCCACCAAAATCTTCCTCTTCACCTAAAAAGCCTGAAGATTCCTCTAAGAAGGAAGATTCACCAAAAAAACAAGATAGCATTAAATTAGAGGAAGTCAAAGAAGAAGGACAGGGCACACGAGGAGGTGGTAGAGGCCGAGGTGGTCGTGGTGGGGGTGGTAGAGGCGGTGGCCAAGCAGGCCAAGCCGGTGGATCTTATGTTCAAAGAGATTATGATATTATGATTGAGATGATCAAGGATACTTTGACCCAATTTATCTTAGATGCAAAAGGGGTCGCTTTGAAAGAGGAGAAGGAAAAGAAGGTGTTTTCTTCATTTGGAGTGACGATGTTGATGAGCACAATAAATTATCTCGCAAAAGCGGAAATTCAAATCAGATTGTTATCCTCCAGAAGAGCTAATGTGATAAAAGATATGCAAGAAGGCAAGAAACCTGGTGAGGATCTGATGAATGCTCCTAAAGATGCAGCCAATTTGTTTTTCTTGATGTTGGAACAATTGAAAAATGAGGAAAATGAGACTTCTTTTAAAAAGGTATTCGATTTGCCTGAAGATGGAGGAAAGGAATTGAAGAAAGTCTATTTGTTTGAAGATATAGAGTTGGAGCCATTGTCGGAAATTTTGAAGCAAGAAATCCATAAATTTAATGAGATGGTCACTAGATGTGAATATTATAGTTCTGGTAAAGATAAAGAATCCTATAAAATTTATAATTTGGGGGCTTCAACTGATGTGGTGAAAAGATTCTCAAATAAATTGGAGGATAGGCAAAATTCAGTCAGATTGCCAATAGAGATTTTGAAAGGACTTTTCCTGGCATTAAAGGAAAAAGCTCATTATGATAGTTTTGGAATGATCATGGGTGCTTTATATGAATCTTATAAATTGAGGAAATTATCAACATTTTCCTCAATGAAGAAAAACTTCGAAGATGAAAATATTGATAACATATATCTACGGATTTTGAAGGAATCTAAGAATAAAAATGATAACATTGCATGCAATTTATGTCATTTCTTAATAACTGAACTTGGAGGTGGTATTTGTAAGCCAAAGATGGTGCCAACACATGTGAGAGCTCCATCAATGCCTGATGGTTCTCCTATTAAAAGACCTTCTGTTCTAGATGTTCAAGGGGCTCTCCATAGAAAAGATGAAGAGGAAGGAACTGAATTTGTCAGTGGGAATCGAAACAATAAATATGTCTTATTGGAGATCTTTTCTAATGTGATCTTCCATGCCACAGAGGTTTTTCAAGAAAACGTATATAAAATGCTGGAAAAACCACCTAAAAAACCAGAAATGAAAGAGGTTGGGTTTGAAGACCAATTGGAAATCATTGAAAAAAATGAAGAAAATCAAGAAGAAAGTCTTGATTTGGATATGGGTTTGTTGGATTCGATTTGGCATGAATTATTGCTCAATTTCAGCTTTGCCTATAATAGAACTAGACAAGATAAGGTTTGGAAGGAATATTTCCAAAGAACGATCCTATTAATCAAATTCCATCAATATCTTTGTGAGGAAAATAACGCTGATTTCAAGAAAGTCTTCAGATTATGTAAAGTCCCAACAGTTATGCTGACTTCTGATGGCAAGCTTATTGAGCCTCAAAGAATGGATGTTAGATATAACCATATAAACAACATAATGGGTCGTTTTTGGTTTAGATGTGATTGGGGAAAGAAAAATTTCATTTTAATAAAAAAAGGCTTTATGTTTCCTATTGTAGGAGCCTTTTTTGATTTCCTGACTGAAAGCATGACTGGTCCTTATCTTGAAAATCAAAAGATTATCACAAATATGGTAGCTTTCAAGCCGTTATGCAGTTTCTTGGATACTTTCGAACCTAAAGTTCAAAGTGAGATTCTAGGCAAAGGAAAACATATGGAATATGATATTGCAAAAATAAAAAATGTCTATAATATTGATGTTAATAATATGAATGAGTTAAAATTGAGTCTTTGTGATTTCATGTTGACTTGTTGTGAGGGACATAATGAAAAGATCCTGGAAAATCAATTGAAAAAGATCAATTATATAGAAATCTTGGAAACTGTTGTGAAATTGATCAAAGCGTTGATTTTCAAATACTCGAAAAATAGCATGATTACTTATTCTGAGTATAAGAGCATGAAATCTGTTTATAAAACCTCTGGTTTTAACGAAGAACAGACGAATTTCCTGGATATGGCCTTGAAGTTGTTTATGTATTTGAAATTGATGGCCGATTATAGTCATACTTTGAAACATATACTTGAAAATAAGGAGGAAATCGCATCTGAAATGGTGACGAAAACTAAAGGCAAGCTCAAGATCAACACTGCGAATTGGTGCCAAAGAAAGCCTGCATTTGTGGATGATGATGATGAAAATGATGAGGTTGATGAAAAGGATTTTGAAGATGGTTTATGTTTGAAATTTCTTGGTTCTTTCGCTAAAAGATTAGAGATAATCACTGGAGATGAAGAGGATGATCTGACTGGGGTTCAAAAAGAATTGTTATTTTTCGAGCCGAACCCGAAATTCTCGTTTTTGTCTGAAGAAACAAAGGAACAATTCATTGAAGATGTTGATAGATCATCCCATGAATCAAAGATGCATGGACTTATTACTTCATGCACGTATTTCGAAGAGGAAATCAATATCACAGAGAAAATGAAACAAAATCATCCCAAGCTTAGTCAGATGTTTTCAAGTTATAGAGAATATGAGATCGCCTTATTTTTGTTATGTTGTGTCATCAATTTGTTCATTGTGATAGATTATCCAGAGCCTGATGAGACTGAGACTGATCCAGAAATTAAAAAAACGCATTTTGGATGGGTAATTCAGATTTTGGGAATAATAATGTGTGTCTGTTCAGGCTTATGTTTCCTGGTCTGGATGTGGCTCAGATTTCCTATTGAGAGGAAACTCAACATTTTGAGATTTTGCGAGCGAAGAGGTTGCAAAATTAGTGGCATTCCAGGATTATCCATGGCCCACATCACATGGGAAACTATCTTTGATGAGAATTTAGTGCGAGTTCTTTTACTTCATGTAATATGTTGCATTTTGGCACTGACTTTGAATCATGGTTATGGGTTTTATGCTGTAGAAATCATGGCAATAGTGAATTTGTTCGGAACATTTAAATATCTGGCCAAATCGATTAGTTTGCATTGGCATCAATTGCTTTTCACCTTCTTTATGGTTCTAATCTTCCTTTATATCTATAGTGTTTTCTCGAACATATATTTTTATGGGAATTTGGATGTGTGTAATGATGGCATAATAACATGCTATTTCGCTTTATTGAACACTGGGTTCACGAATGGTATGGGGATTGGAGGAATGCTATCAGTAGAGACTATTGATAAAGGAGCCAGATATTTTGGATATGTCTTTTTTGATTTGATGTTCTTTATCACTGTGAATTGCATTTCATTGAATTTGGTGTTCGGTATTATTGTGGATACTTTCGGAGAATTAAGAGAACAAAATGAGAAATATGGTAATTTTATATTTTAGAAAGATTTTTAAAAGTTTTTAATAAAATATACAGAGGAAGATAATAACAATTTCTGTTTCATGTGCCAATTGAACAAATATGAATATGAAAAATCTGGTGAAAGATTCCATAAACATGTCACCAAAGAACATAATATCTGGAATTACGCCAATTTCATCATTTATATGAAGAACAAAACTGAAAAGGATTGCAATGGAATCGAATCGAAGATCTTTAAAAAAATCAAAAATGGCGATTTAAGTTGGATTCCTTTGGCTAAAGACAGTTCTTCTTTATATCATTAACAAAATAAAAAAGTTTATTAATTTTTATATGATTTTCCAGGTGGTGATGAGGATCAAATCAATGCTTTGGCCACAAAATTGGAGGAAATTGAGAAGAATATGGATAAGAAATTCAATGGATTAGAAGTAATCATGGGAAAGAGATTAAGTGGCTTGGAACAAAACGTGAATAAATTGGTCGAACATCAGATTGTTAAAGAAAGGAAATCATTTTCTCCTGACAAAAAACAATCAGAATCTTCAGAATAAAGCGAAAGTTCAAGCAAACCACTTTAATAATTTAAAGTAAATTTAAGTTTAAACAAAAAAATGGAAAAATTTAAAAGAAATTGAGAATTTAAATTAACGTTTCCATGAAAAAAAACATTATTTAAATAAATTCTAGAAGATGAATATAAAGAAAAAATGCTAATTTAGAATAAAAATCCAGATTTTTAGTTGAAATTAATTGATTTTTCTTTAATTTTTCGTTTTTCTTTCTATTTTATAAACAAAAGCATTGCCATCACCCCCTCCGAAGCAAAATTTCGCCTTCCCCCAATCCACACTATAGCATCCCTTATCAAATCCAAATGCTTTAAATAAAGTTTTTCCTCCTTTCCAACAATCAATAATCTTGACCTCATTAATTCCACTACAAGCTGCTAAAATATATTTTCCTTTATCTAACCTCCCGAATTGACACGCATAAACATATGCACCTTCTTTATACCCCTCTTCATCCCATGAAATGCTTTCTATACGTTTCCGGGTGCCTAAATCCCATAATTCCAAATAATCTTTATTCCTATGAGATCCAGTCAAGATTTCTTGATCCATATAATCTAGGGTGTCCCCTGAAATATTGGGACCGAATATTGCCCCGATGCTTTTACGAACCCTCAAATCCCATATATGGACATTTCCATCCCAACCTCCACTCATTAACAAATTGAATTCACTGGGCAAGAATTTCACTGAAAAAACACGATTTCCATGTCCTGGAGATTGCCAGGATGCAGGAGGGAATTCATGAATGATGGATTTGGTGCTTTCATCATAAATTCTAACCTTTTTCCAGATAAAAAAATGGTTTTTTTAATTTATAAAATGCAGAAGTCAAAGACTTTGAAATCTTTGCCTGCAGTTGCGAAGGTCTTCCCATCATTCGCATAATCTAAAGCCAAGACTTGATTCTCAATCTCTTGGATTCTGGTGAGATATTTGCCAGATTTCGCATGCCAATGAGTTATCACTCCTTCAGAGTTCCCAGAGACCAGAATATTAGGAGATCTTGATGGATAACTTCTAGGTCTCCATCGCAGAGATGTTATGGGATTCTGGGCATTGGAAGCAATTATATTATGAAGCAAAGAACCAGTTATTGTGGAATATATAATGATATTTCCATCAGAAGTGCCTATCCATAAGATTTAATCTAATAAAGAGGAGATTGGAAAAAGACCTAAAGCCAAAAGAAAATCATCTTCATTTAATCTCATTGTGAGGATCTCACGATCAGGATCGGAAAAAAGCTGTTTGAAAGAAAGATCCAATAAAGAATCCGTGGCCTTTTTCCTAGATGAAAATGGATTTGAAGAGAAAGAAAATAAGGAGGGGATACGGGATCCCGAAGAATTGGAATTCGGATTCTTCAACTTTCAGCTCGGAACTTTCCATTTTAAAAGTGTTTTAAATTATATATCAAATTTTCTAATTCAAATTTTTTTTTTAAGCAATTATTCGTTCGCGTCTTTAGCCTCGCCTTTCGGTCCTTGAACCACCATTAACATGAAATCTTTATCTATTCCAAGAAAAAAGTTGTTTTTTATTAAGAAAAACAGAAGATTTTTAACCTGGAGACACCATAATTTCCTTATCTTTGGATCTCACACGAAGGAAAGTCAAATCATTCTAAAATTCATTGATTTTCTAATGAAATTATATAGTTCTTGGTACTGTGGGATCTAAATCTCTGATAATGCTACGGGCTTTGATGGTCAATTGATGAATCGATTTGGAGATCGATTCACCTTCATCCTGGGGATAAGAAGATCTTATTATATTGGCCTCATTATTCACAATGACATAACCTTGAACTGATTTATGGCCTTTGATTCGAGTTAATGTTTCCTCAACTTCAGACTTTTGTAAAAAAAAATTTAATGAGAAAAAAAAGGAAAAAGAAGGGTACCATGGATAGGGTAGGGATTTTTGAATTTTGGTTTGAAATAAGAGTTTTTTAGATTATTAAAAATTTGGAAGGAGTTATTTTTATTATTTTATTTTTTTAAGAAAAACTATGCTAAATAATCATAAATGAGATCATATAATATAGTTTAACGAATAAAAATAGAGGAAAAATTGTATTTTCCATCATTTATAAAAAAATTAAAGAGATAACTAATAAATAGGGAAAAAAATGCTCTTTCGCAAAAGGGAAAAAAATGAAAATAATGAAAAAATTGAAAAAAATTGTTCAAAAAAAAGCAAAAAATTCAAAAAAAAATTCAATGGAAAAGATAAAATTCAAAAAATCCTCACAAATTCCTCCTCCTCGAGCCAATGCGATTTTCGTTCCTTTCAACAAGACATATCTTCTTTTAGGTTTCTTTTTTTTGAAACTATCCCCAATTATAATAACTAAAATACAGGTGGAGCTTCTCGTCTCTCTGAATTCTCTGATCTCTGGTCTCTTTCAATCCCCAATCCATCAGAACCAAACTGGCAGCCTCTTGCCTTCAAAGAGGGGCTTTCAAAGCTTCCCCCACGCATAGGAATGGCCTTCACGAAGGTTGAAAACCAACTTTTTATTCACGGAGGTCAAAACTTTAACGAGAATCGTCATTTCGATGATTTTTATCAACTAAACCTAGGTTCTTTTACTTTTTAAGCCATCTTAAAAGTGATTAGAAACCTTGGAATTGAAGCAAATCAAGCCATCAGACAAAAAGAATAATCCTGATAGTCGAAATTCACATTCTTTGGTTTATGATAAATCTAATGAAAGGCTGATTCTCTATGGTGGGGCTGATTCTGAGGGTCCTTTAGATAGTATCTTTGTCTATTCATTGGCAAAGGAGAAATGGGAGGAAGTGCCGAATAAAATGAAGGATTTGAAGTCTAGAGAAATGCATACATGTCATATATATTATTGCGAGGAAGGAGAAGATCTACCTACATTTATAAAGAAAGAGGCCAAATCAAGTAAACCCACAGTTTCCATTGACCAGAAGAAATTGATTGAAGTTTCATTTGAAAGTCCTGGAATAAAAGAAAGCGATCATATTCCACAAATAGATCCTTTGAAACCAATAGAAATAATGAAAAAAGACATTGTTTTTGAGGGGGTGGGACTTGAAGAGCAGAAATTACCTGAATTTGAGGTGGTTCTTAATGAGAAAAACATAAAAACACAGGCATTTATGATAGTTATTGGAGGAAGAACTCTGGATAAGATTAGCAATGAAATCCTTGCTGTGGATTTAAATAAATGGACCTGTACCACACTCTTTAAATTGCCTCATGGAATCTGTAGTCATTGCTCACTGATTGTAGGGGATGAATTATATATTTATGCAGGCACTGATGGTGCTGGATTTTTGAATTATTTGTATAGTTATGGCTTGAAGAGCGGGGTATTAAAAAGATTTGTGGTTGAGGATGAATTGAAAAGCATTGGGGGGAGAATCGCAGCGAATTTAGTGGAAGATGGAGAGGGAAATTTGATGATATTTGGTGGGTCGACTTTTGAAGAGGAGAAAAATGATGTGATTGTGATTAAGAGGAAAGAAATTTCTTTTGAGATATAGGTTAAGTTTTAAAGCATTGTGAAATATATTTCTAATGAAATTTTAAAGTAAAACAAATTAAATAAAAAAATTCACAACAAAAATGAAAAAAAGAAATCAATATAAGGAGGAACAGGCAAAAACAATCTCTATGTCTTAAATGATGAATAAAAAAATGATAAAAAATTAGTAAAATAGAAATAATTTAAATCAAGGAAAAATTAATTTCTTTAATTAACACTCACCATATGAAGGTGATTTTCTTTACAATTAAAAATAAATAAATATTAATTTTAATCATAAATCCGAAATTATGGTGTTGGGTAGCTCGCATAGAGTAAATCCCCACAAGTATCTGTTGGTCTTGCCAGATATATATATCCGTTCATTCCAAAGCCAGTACCCCACTGATTCTTAACAATCCAATATGTAGGTGTGTATCCGACAATTAGAACCCCATGGTCTACATTTGTTGTGCAAGCACTAGTAGGCAAAATACCGGAAGAATACAAGTACCAATTGCTGGCATCAACTGCAATGGAGACAGGCTGTTGGTGAACTGCAGCCTGCAATTGGATATCGCTGTTTACAGGAACAGTATTATATCCTCCAATCTTATAGAATCCGCAAGTTGCTTTGCAAACTTCCGTAATTGGTGAATCGAGATCAATATATGGATATTCAGATTCTGTCTGAATGCCATTTGCCATCACATATACGAAAGCAGAATTCATCCAACCCCCATAGCAGCCTTCATTGCCAAACCTATAAGAACAATCAACTAATTGTTGTTCAGAGAAGGATTGCAATCCTCTTCCTGAAATGAAATATAATCCTTCCAAAGCACCAGTTGTTGAAAATGCCCAACATGACCCGCAATCGCCTTGATTTTTTATTGGTGTAACTGCTCCTTTAGTTCTCCAATCCCAACTTGATGGTATTAACCAAAAAAATATAAATATAATTTAAGAAATACAAAATAAAGCAAAATAATGATTCTTGATCCAAAAAAATGCTCAAAACACGGAAGATTCTTCAAGTCACCTGCAAACAATAGATGATGAAATGTATGCAAGCGAAAATCATAGAAAACATTGTCGATAATAAAGAAGATCTCCTTCAGGCAACTGAAGAAATAAAAACCATATCTAAACTAAAACACCCCAACATCATCAAATACAATTCACAAATTACCTGGAAGATGAAGAGTGTATTTTGATTTTTATGGAGTTAGCCGAGAGCTCACTTACCGATATCATGAAAACAATTCCTGAAACAACCGGTAACAAATATTTCAAAGATATCTGTGAAGGATTAAAATTTCTTCATGGACAAAACCTAATCCACAGAGATCTGAAGCCAGATAATATATTAATCAGCAAAAAAGGGGTTGCAAAACTGTCAGATTTCGGTATTACAAAAAAGACAGAAAATACTTACGTTAGCTTATCAGATCGGGTTAATATGTTCGGAACTTTTAGATATTTACCCCCTGAAGTAATGAATGGAGAAAAATACAATCAAAAATGCGACATATGGGCGTTGGGGATCATTTACTATGAGATGTTGACTCAAGGAATTAAGTTATTTGAGGGAACTCGCGAAGAAATCATAAATAAAGTAACAAAAAGACAGTTTTCAATCGAATCAATAATAAAAAATCCTCAAAATTTAGCTATTCTTGGAGGTATTTTTTTTTAATTTATTCATATTGGTCTCTGTTTGAATTATTTAGTATGGGATCTGCTCATCGTCAAACAGGACGGTGAGTTCTTTATTAGCTAAAAATTGTAGTTTTGACGATTCGGGTTCATTGGAATTGTTTAGAAGTGCTTATAGTCTGAAATATTTCAAATAAACTAAAATTAGATAATAAAGTCTTATTTAAAGAAGGGATTTTTGGAAATTAATTTTTTTATATAAGAATAAATATTTATTTTTTTCAGAAATTTTTTTAAATTCCTTAAGTGTGAGAATGAAAACAACAGCTAGAGGTTGTTTTGGCTTTCAGAAAAAAGCAAAATCTAAACATTCCCGGTTGTGTTTTAAGGGATCCGCTGATTATGCTCATTTTGTTTATGATCAAACCCGTCCAGGAGAATTATTAATGGAATCCTATCCTAATTACAAAATTACGCAGGATGGAAAAATTTCCTTGCACGACCCAAAACCAAATAACAAGTTGAGCATTGGATCTTTGAATTGCCTTGTGAAATATTCAAAAACCATCGATCAGACAAATCACAACATCTACTTTGTCGAAAAATTATGTTCATCGAGCCATCAAATTCTCGTCGTGTATGTCAATAGAGTCTCAAAAAGTTTTGAGATTTGCTCGGGCACATTTGTTTTAATTTCTTACAAAGGGAAGCCTTTCGTTCTCAGTGTTTTGCATATGCTCAACCTGAAGCCAGACAAATATTACGTGAAACATTGCTTCTTAAATTTTTCCGTTTTTGATTTGTATTATCTATTTAAAACCTTTGTCAAAAGCCATCAAGAAGCGATATTTTATCTTGAAAATCTACAATACGATAAGTTTATTGATGAATTCTACCAATTTTATCCTCGTTTTCAGAAAAAATTATTGCTCGTCCCCACAAAAATTGATTATGACTTCTTGACTTTTCGTTCTAAAGAATTGAACAACAGCAGCAACATAAAGCTGTTCATTGATGGGCTTTTTGGTCTGAAACCCTCTCCTGCCTTTGATTTCGCGATATTTTCAGTTGACGATAAATTAGTGCCAAAAAATGTGCTTTCTTTGGATGTGGACTTTAGCCGTGATTCAAACAAAAATAAGGCCCAACTGGCAGGCGAAAGTTTCTTAATTGGATATCATGATAATTCTGGAACTATTGATTTTAGCAAGGAATATTGCTATACTTTTATCAATTTGCCAACCGATGTCAAGAACGAACTTGAAAATAATTGCGATATTGAACTCTTTTTGCATGGAGACAAATCTATTTCACCAATTGAAATAATTTTTTCCGACGAATCCTTTATTTTTTTTCAGTCAAACACAGGAACAGGGAGTTCTGGAGGTCCTATTATGAACAAAAGCGGGGAATTGATTGCTTTAAATACAGGAAACTATTGTGATGTGGAAGAAAAGGATTCGCTCATATTTGACAAAAATGACTTAACACAATTTGATATTGAGGTCACCATAGAAAATAGATTTAATTTTGATGTGAAGAAGGCCAAAAACTTTAACATAGCAATAAGAATTCAACATCCCCTCATTGTTTCTTATTTTGAACAATTAAAAATTTAGAGAATATCAGAAAGAATTTAGGAAAAATTTTAGTGAAATTTTTAATTTTTCAAGAAAAATTATATAAATAAAAAAAAAAATTCAATTTTCATGGGTCAGATTTCGAAAAATTTTTAATTCATAATTATTAAGCATGTCTTTGTGCCAGGGTTTTGGTCACTAAATCAAAAGAGTCTATTCAAAGGTTTGCAAATTTATTGGAATTCACCAATCTGCAATATTTCAGAAGAAACCAATAGTTGCGAAAGGAATGCAAATTAACTGTAAATTAACAAAATGAGGACAGGGAAATTCTAACATTCGTTCCACGACAACTGTCAAGTTGGGAGAATATATGAGATAATAAAAAAAGAAAGCAAAGACCGAAAAGATTTTTTCCTTGTGGAGAAAAAGGATGAAACCAAAAATGAATTATAAGAAATGATGATGTTCATGAGAGACGTCCTGTTTGACGATGAGCAGCTCCCAAACTAAATAATTCAAACATAGACCCTTTTCAATTTGTTTTTCAACGGACTCGTTCTAATTAGTTGAAATCTCTTCATCAAGGTAATCAAGCTCAAAAATCCCAAAACAAGCTCCCTCTTTTGCTCCGTCTGATGTGCGAATCTTTGTTGATTCACATGAATTTAATCATGATGATTGATCACAGTTGTTCTCTGGGGAGTTTGAAGCTGCGAATGGTCAGAAACACATCTTAAGTTTGTCATTGCGAGGATGAGCGTGTGTACTGAGTTTCTTTGATTATAAAGCCTCGAAATTGACTCCTTTGGCTCCGAAGACCCCTGCCAACTGCGGACAGATGAATATGTCTGTGGATTCGATAGAACTAGAGGAGGGAATGATATCAATTTAGGTTTGGAATTCTCGTTGAAGATTTTCCGGAGAAGAAGAAAAAAAAAATGCCATTTTGAGCGTTTTGCTTGATTTTTCGGAGAAGATAGAAAAAAAATGCCATTTTGAGCGCTTTGCTTTTGTTTAATGGGGATAAAGGGAGTCAATTGTCTCGAGAGAAATTTTAATTGGAAGGACAAATGATCAAAAAAAAAAACTTCAATATCTGGGGATTATCAGTATTTCGAAGCAATTCCTAATTTTGACTATTACATTGAGAATTTAAAGATGCTTTCATTGGGATTGTGCTTCTGTTTGATAATCGAGCTTCAAACTGTTGTTCATACGGGGATTTATTGAAGAAACATAGATTGTGGTATAAATAGCGAAAGATTATGAAAAAGGATGAGGTGGTGAAGTGAACTTTTTTAAGGTGATGGCCCTGGAGGTTTAGAAAAAAAGGCAGCTGGAGATTGCGTGAAACGGCCAAAATTAAATTGATAGTCGCGATTGTCCAATTTAAGGTGCAAAACGAGCCAACCATGTTGAAATAGGTGACAGTGCAGTCAAAAGAATGCACCCCAAAACACTGGAAAACATGAGTTCAAATTCAATTTTTTTTTGCTCAAAGAATTTTTTTTTAAAATTCAATTAGACTTTAAAAAAATCATTGTTCTCTTCTATTCGTATTTCTAAATTGTTTTGCTCCAATTATAATATTTTCTTTTTATGTTTTTTCTCATTAGTTTGCTGCTCTAAATCTTTAATTTGAAATTGTTCTTTCTCCTCCACTTTTAAGTCGTTAAGGTAGATCTTCTTTCCTTCTTTAATTTCTATATTTGTTGTTCTAATCCTCGATCATAATAAAATTTTTTTGATTTTGTTCATCAGAAATTTCCTGGTAGATATCTTTTATCTTTTTCTGAACAACGGGCCTATGATCTCTTTCTCAATTGAATTGAATTTCATTCATGTTGTTATTCTATATTTTTTTTATAACCCAAATAATTTTTTTTGTTTAGAAATTTTGTTAAAAAAAAATTTCTTTTTTTTTTTAAAGAACAAAATTTTTCATTAAAAAGATATCCCATACATAATTTAGAAAAAAAATTAATTTGAATAATTTTTGATCTCAAGAAACAGAAATTAATTCCATGGAAAAAATGCAAACTCTCTCAACTGCTGAGCAGGCCTTCAGCCATTTTACCAATCAAGAATATAAAGGGGCAATAGCGTAAAAATTTTCTTCCTAATTAACCCTTAATTTTAACATTTTTATGTTTTTCCAAGACTTTTGAATAAATTGAAAAACATCAAGTCCGAACAAAAATCCGAGGATGTTAACAAGGAAAATTTTCAAGAGAAAATAGAGAATAATTTATTAAAAATCCAACATAACATTCTTTTATGCGAATTTATGGCGAACAAAAACACTGTGGGATTTTTAGTGAAAATGGATGAGTTAGTCAAAGAAATGGAAGCCAAAAAAACCGCTTCTTTGGCATCAAAGGACGAAAAAAGCAAAAAGGTATAAAAAATAAACCAGATTTTTTAATGTTTATTTTGTATTTCAAAGGAAGAAGAGGATAATTATTTGATGAAGTATAATTTAGCGGTTCTGTTTTATCTCGCCAATAAGCCAAAAAAAGCTTTTTTGGTGTTGAAGGAGATCTTTTCCAAATTCAAAGAGCCTTTCAATGACTTTATCATGCTCAAGAGCTGTTTTTTTCTATTGGTAACACTTAGAAATTGTTTTTATGAAATACAATTTTTTTAAAAAAAGATGCTTTCGTTTTATTTTTCGGAGTTTGAAACGATGATCAAAGTGATAAATTATTTAGAGGAAATAAATTTTGAGAAGTTTTTTGCGAACAATATAGAAGTAATATTATTTTTATTATTTTTGTATTATTTTTCTGAATAAAGACAGGAAAAGATGACAAAAATCTTATTGAAAACAAGGAAATTAGCAATCCGAAAAGAATGTATGTTTCTAAATAATAACCCAATGAAATTAAATTTTCAAAAGTTATTGTTCAATAATCTACGGAAATGAAATTTTGATTCATGGGGAATCTCCATCAATTTTTAATAAACATGAATATATCTTCTTGATAAACATCTTCAAAACTCTTCTCTTTTGTGCTTTGAATGATGACCAATCTGCAAAAAAAGTAATTTTTATCAATTTTTATTTTATAGATTTTTTCTAATTAGGTGTTCAAATATGCTAAACAATCTTTCAATGAGCTTATGAAAACCATCAAGAAAAACGAACAAGACGTTTATTATAGTTATCGTGAGGAAACCGCTTCATTTTTGTCAAAGCATCTGTTTTTCATTTTGAAATATACAAAATATTACAAGGTTTTTTTTCATTTTTATCATAATTCAATAAATTTACAAATTTTAAGGCTTTGATTGAAAAAGATTATGAAAAAGCCATAAACTTTCTCACTATTGCTTATCATAAAAAACAGGACCAAGAATATGCAGGCCAATTAAACTCCCAAAATCTAATGTTTCAATCATTGCAATTTAATAACCTTGGAATAGTTCATTATAAGCTGAAAAAACCGAAATTATCCCTGTTTTATCTGAATAAAGTCCTCAGCCTGACGACAAAGTTGAACCCCAACAATGAATTTAGCAAAAACGATATCTTGGCTTTTAATTTCCTGAATAAAAATCAGCCTTTTGTCTATTATAATTTCGGGATGGTAATAATAAAAAAAACTCTTATTTCTATATTTTTTCGATAAATTTGATTTATTTTATAAGCTTCTTTACGAAAATAAAAAAATGAATGAAGCTTATGAGGTTCTAATGTCAATTACTGACTCTTTCTATGAGATCCCCTCAGTAAATATATAAAAGATATAAATATGTATCCCTTTGATTTAAATTTATTAGTATTGGTATCGTTTGGGGTGCATTATGTTGGCCAAATATCACAAAACATTGAAAGATAACTATTTGAAGCGTAAAAATGACATTTATTACTCATTAGAAAACAATGAGACTGCCATATATGATGAAGACCCTTTGAAACATAGCAAAGATAAAAAGCTCAAGAAACTTGAAGAACCTCCGAAAATCGATCAAACCATGGAACCATCGATTTTTAAGAGATATGTGCTATATTCACATGAAAATCGAGGCTCTGTTCATAATGATGATAAAGAGACCTCAGAAGCAGGATTAGGCAAAAGTGAAGGGAAAATTAACGAGAGTGGGGAAGGAAATGATCAATTGATGAATTATCTGGAAAGTGCTGCGAAATATTATAGAAATTGCATTTTGTTGTTGAAGAATAAGTATAAAAATGAGAACTTTGGCTTTGTGGAGTCGAAATTTGAGATAAAAGTGGAGAAAAATGAGAGGAAAACCAGTGGAGAGGAAAACAAGGAGGCGGAAGTGAATAAATTTAGTGAGAAATTCGAGAGGTTCTTTAAAAAAACTAACAATTTTCTAATTTTTTTATGAATTTTCTCTGAATTTCTAGCAAAAACATTACTTTGAACAATGGTGCGGATTTCGAAATATTTCAATCGGCTCATGTTTGTTTGATATATGCATATTTGAGCAACAAGAATTTCAATTTGGCATTGAATGTGGCCAAAGACACATTGAACATTCCTTCTTTGAATGATGAATATAAATTCGATACTTTAATGTATATGGTTGAGGCATATTGTAATTTGGGGAAATGCAAAGAAGTATCATTTTTTATATGATTAAATTATTAAATATGATTTAGGCGTTAAATTTAATAAATCCTCAAGCCAATTCATTAACAACTAACATGACTTTCCCAACAAAATGCAGAAATCTGTTAGGAGCCAATCATTGTTCTTTCATGAAGAATCTGACCCCAAAAACGATTTTAATCATCAATGTGATATCTTTGCATTTGCTTAATAATAATTTTCATTTGGCATTGCAAAATATCAACAATTTGACGGCTTCTTTGGAGAGCACTGGAAATGCCGTGGCACCATATCCTTTACCTTTGTTGAATTTGATGATTTATTATTATTTGGCTACAGGTAAATAAAGAATTTTAATTATTAAAATATTTTGGAATTTGAATGATGTGGATCTTTAAAGAACACCCATCAATGGCATTGGAAATCATCAAAAGGAGAAGATTGCTTGCGAGCCTTGCAAATAGACCTTTGTTGAAAATTACAAAATAAAATTATTGCAAATGTGTAATTTAAAAAAAATACCAAAAACAAAAATCAAAAAAATTAAAAAAATTAAAAAAATTAAAGGAAAAAAAAACGAAGGTTTTTTTTTTTTGACGAAAATTAACATTTTTCAAAAAAAAATAAAAGATAAAACAAAAAAAAAATATGAAATATGGAAAAAATTCGCAGTAATTGTTTC
>Ga0302186_10001525_pt1 | contig 19081 bp, 5 predicted proteins | sample II_Bog_E1_2_FD_198782 | JGI IMG/M metagenome (GOLD analysis project Ga0302186, IMG submission 198782) | Peat permafrost microbial communities from Stordalen Mire near Abisko, Sweden - II_Bog_E1_1 | ecosystem: Environmental > Terrestrial > Soil > Wetlands > Peat | place: Sweden: Abisko, Stordalen...
GATTTTAGTAGATCATGCAGAAATTGACCTTTAGGTAAATATAAACAAAGGATAAGTGATTTCATCAATGCTTGTTTTATAAATTATAGCACATGCCTATTCAGATGAGCTACTTTGTATATTGTATTCGATTAGATGTTATTACGATATGATAGAAGTATGCTAATTGAATTAATTATTTTTTTTAATTTTATTGACTTAAATTTTGATTCTAAAAAGTATGACTTAATAAAAATAATTTATTTGAAATGGACTATAGTACATTCTCTAACCTTATCAGCCACCACAGGATAAAGGTTTTCTAACATAAAGAGAAATAATTATGGTAAGTATTAATGAAATATGGCTGCGATTCTGCTGAAGCTAAAAATGAAATCAATAGGCTGGTTGCTAAAGAATCTAAAACAAAATGGAATTCATTAATGAAAACTTTTAATTTTAAACACCCAATTCCTAATTTTAAAATTCTGTGTTAAAATTTATTGACTGAATTTTCCAAAACAAGCCGCATGAGACCAAAAGATCTACTTCTCCTCATCGAAGCGGAAATGAAAAACAAATCATAGGTATTCTAGTAAACAGTTAAAGATTATGGATTGACGGAAGAATTTCCAGGGAAATAAGTAATATTGAAAAGGATGATTCATCAAATAATTTCACAACTAAATTTAAGAAAAAAAATCAATAAGAACTGGTGGGATAAGGTTTAATAAATAATGTAATAAGCTGAATAAAAATTTAATGAAGACATATAAAATTTAAATTTAAAGGATATTAAGATTGATTCTGCTTAATAATTAAGAGATATTTCGAATAAATATCATATTCTCATTAAACCAAGCAAAATTAAAGAACTATTTGATGAGGTAAAAGAATTTGGACTTTCCTAAAATGGTATTAGCTTAATCGAAAAAAGCACTTATCCTAAATTTGTTGATGATCTACGAGCTATCTTAAAGTTTATTATTCCAAATTTCTAGTAAAAAAGATCAATAAATTCTAATTCGTCTTTGTAATAAAGAAATATTGAGACTCATCAAAGTATAATAGTCGAAAGCAAATCTTCTTAAAGAAGCAAAAGTATCTTCTCTAAACTCTGGGAAGGATTTAGTTATCCCCAAAAAGGGTTCAATATTCTGATTTTAGAAAAATAAGACTGGAAATAATCTATAAATATTCCATTAGAAAAACCAAAGTCAAACATGAATAATCCATTTTAAACTAAAAGTTAAAATAAATAAATGTAATAGCCTCTTTAAGCGCTAATAATATTGTATTCAGAATAAAAATATGATGAATTGAAATTTTTTGAAAAAGATACAAATAAATAAATAACTGTTGAGATAGATAATATAGGAAACATGTTCTTCCCCAGTTCAAATATTACTTTTATTGGATTTAAAATAAAAAATAAAAAAAAGCATTTTAAACTTGTAATTAAATTAAATGGTGGAATAATCAAAGGAAGTATTGATCCGTTGAGTTTTGAATAATATGAAAATCCATGTATTCTCCCTATTTTTACAATGAAACCAACTACTGTTTATCTTCATAAATTAATTAATAAAGGGTTATTGGAATCCATTCGCTTTATTCTTTAAAAAATAATTAATAAACCAACGTGTAGAGAACCACAAATATTTGCATGGCTAAAAAATATCTTCTCAATATACATTGCCAATGATTATAAGGATGAGGATTATTTATAATATTTTTCAAAATTCAATTTTTCAAAATAGTACCCTGCAGCTCACTCAAAATTTATTATATATTTCTTCTATGCCATTTGTCGCGAAGAAGCAGAATCAAAATTAAAAAAATTTAATCTTTTTCAAAAAATGACTTTTTCAAACGATTATCAAAGATTTAAATTTAAATTTTAAAGATAGTAGTTTGGAAATAAAATTAGTAATTTATATGAAAAGTTATTCTTATAAAATCAGCTAATAAAAAATAAACTATAATCAAAGAAAATTTGCAACATAATCATATCTTGTATTTCATATCAACCAAAACAATAAATTTTTTCAATTCTATAGGCTGTGGTCAAAAAATAGCCGTCATTGCTGATGAAAATAGATAGAACTATTATTAAAGAAATTAAAAATAACATCCATATGAATGCTTTACATTATCTTAGTTTAGGAACTAAATATTTTTCATCCCAAATTATTAATAATAAAAATTGGGAATAGGTCAGTAAGATAATAATCAGATTCATCAATATTTTAATCGATATCTGTTTAAAAAAATCAGTATTATAAACTAAATCGGTTACTATTAGCCAGGAGGAAATTGAAAACTTATTTTTGTCTAAAAGCTATTAACCTAGAGGATCTTTTTTAAGAGTTAAAACTGAATATTTACCGAAATTATATATGAAATGTAAGAAACTTCAGAATATGTCTTGCGATCAAATCGACTTTGTAAAGATAATTCTTCCCTCTTTAAATTAACAATGCTAAAAATTTTTGAAAGGAGATAATTTAATAAATATGACATAATCTATGCTCTTGGAGCCAAGAAATCAAATGGATATCGATGTACTTTAAAATTTTTATCGTAACAATTGGATAGATTAATATTTATTAAAATCAATGATTAAAATAATTCTCAACGATTAACTTCCTAAGTAAACATCTGAATAATTGTAAAAATTAATCCATTTCGTATTAAAAGAAAATGTTTACTCGTATAGATTAAAATATTATTAAATTTTAATTTATTTAGATGAGGAATATTTCTCGTAAATTAAAAATTCAACAAAAGAAGATTTTGTAATCCGACAATTTAATATAATTTTACCTCAAATTAAATTTATTATATGTGAATAACAATATCCCAAAATTGATAATTCCTTGTTTAAACAATATTTAGAAGCATATTCCAAATTCAAAATTGATCTATTTAAAGAATTAATTTTGATTACCATATTCGAAGAAATAAAATCTAAATTTAAAAATAATCCCTAATATATCATAGAAACTTTTGAAAGAGTTTATTAAATGAAAATTTAATAGGAAAAAAGGCAGTTTTGGACAAATTTCTATCTATAAAATTAGTAAATGAATTTCGACTCAATATAGGATCAGATATGGTAATTTTTGAAAAAAAGACCTTTTTGTTTAAATTGCCTTTTCATGAAATATAAAAATGAGTATTAAATTGCTTGCAGAAATATTATAAAAAGAATAGAAAATAGTAATTTGTATGCTGATTAATTGAATAAAATTGAATTTAATATTCCCTTCTGCACAAGTTTTGTTCAGTAATTATAAATAATTTATAACAAAACAAAATAAAAAAAGAACATATTCTAAAATAATTTAAAGGCAATAATAGAAACTTTGAAAGTCAAATCTGATTTATTTAAAACAGATATTGAATAGTTTTAAGGCTATGAAAAAAGGTTACAAACAGTAAAATTAAATTAAGCATATAATATTGATTAAAAATATCGATATTTTTTTGACTAGTTTAAGCATATATATGCAATCAAACAATATTAATTTTGGGATTAATAAAAAATTTGCAGCATTAATGATTTAATTGAGCAATCTAAAATCATTAAAATTTAAGTAATGAGCGTTTTACATTAATTTGATAAAAATGAATTAACTTATGCATAGTTTAATAAATTTTTCTTAGCAAATAATTTTCAAAGGATATTAGATAATAATTGTGGTTAAAATGAAAAACTAAAAAAGTCTTTAATGTAATACAATATTAAATTGAATCAAGATTACATTATTAAAATAGAATAACTTTCGTAATCAATTAATTATATATCTAAAATTCTTAAAATACCAAATTTAATCAGTTCTTTTAATAAATTTACAAACTTTACAAATAAAATAAAAAATTAAGAATATTAATTTAAAATTAAATAGTTATTCACTGAAATAAAAGAAATTGAAATGAAATTTTCTGAGATATTTAATTTGAAAAGAGATTAAAAATGTAGCGAAACTTTATCCACTTTATTAAGTCAAAATGAATGTTCAAAGATTATCCTTGAAACCTATCGATCAAAGACCATGTTCGATAAGATTAATTAAAGAAATATAGATATTCGTTTCATTGGAGATTTAATAGAATATGTAAATGATCTTTAAAATAGTGTTCTGCAAACATAAACAATTAGAGAATTCAAGAATGTTATCAGATATTGGCAGATTGCTTCAAAGTTAACTGAGTTTACAAAATTTAAACAAGAAATTTAGAATTAATTTAATTAAAAATCGATATAACTAGCTAAAAATATTAAAAATTGCTTTAATAACTTTAAAATTATTGAACAAAAAATGGATGAAGCCATAAATCGTTAAACATCCTTTAAATACTAGATTTAATCAATATTTCAAGATTCTATTTTTGAAATTAAACCTAACCTATAAATTATTATCTAGGTTAAAGAACTTATAATAGACTATAAAAAAATGAATTCGTACAAAGATAAATCGCTTCTTTTGATTAATGATATTTCTCGAGAACAGACTCGAGATGAAAATTTGGAAAGTATGACCTAAATCTTTAAAAAATATGTCAAGTTTTTCAATATCGCGTAGAGTATTCATGAATATGGTCATAAATTGTTGAACTATGGCTTTAATCCTAAAGAAATTTCTCGCAAAATTTATATAAAAGAAGAAATTTTTTAATAATTAATCAATTATCAAAATTATTTAGTTAAAATATCATAGAATTGGGTTGAAAAAATAAAAATGTTTTATTCAAAGTCCTATTTATTAACTCACTTTATTGGATCACAGCTTAATAAATTTGTTGATGACTGCCTATAATTAAAATATAACTTTAGCTTGGAAAGAATTATTCAAGTCACAAATTAATCCTTTTAAAATTAACTTAAAGATAGTTAATTTTTTAAAAAATGTTTAGATGAAGCAAAAACAAGTACTGCTATTAATCGAGTGTAAAAGATAATAGAAGCTTTTTCAAATTTATAAAAAAATTATATAAATAGATAGTATGAAAGTGTATTGAAACATGACGCTGAGAATAAGGCTAAACCTATAGTTTTAGTAGCATGTAGTGCAAAAGAGATATATTGCTGTTTTTTTGAAAATCATAAGGATAAATTGGCAGAACCTTCACAAGTTTTATATTGTCAATAGTCAACCAGCTCATAATAAATCGAATGTTTTCTTTATAGAAGTTTGATCTGCTACAATAAAATTCATTATATAGTTTGTGCTCATAATCTTATTATAAAAATTTAATCTTCTAAAAATATACTCTCTTTTTCTTTTCTGAAAAAAGGAAATAAATATCTTTAATTATTATTTAGTTTTTAATTTGTTAGAATAATATTTAACAATGTATATAATTTTGTTTATTGGAAAAAAATTTCCCTGGAAAACATTAGTATTTTTAACTAAAAAATAGAAAAGCGGAAATTTTTAATTTTATTAATAGAAAAGATAAGCAACTAGATCGGTCAAGAATATTAATTTCAAAGAATAAATAAAGAACTCACTTTGCGATATGTTAAATCATATTCTTAAATAAAAAAAATAGTAGATGAAAAGATCTCAATTATGCTTTGTAGGCGATGTCATTAATGATAAAGTTTACGCGTATCTATCAAGGCCAAAATTATTTAATATAAAAAAAAAGGAACTTTCTCAAAAAAAGGCTGCATAAAAAACAGAAAATATGGTAAAAAAACTACCTTCGACTTTAATAGTTACTTCAACTAAGGCTGGGCTAGGAAAAACCTTTTTTATAGAACAACAAGCATTGAAATAAAATAAAAAATTGAAATACTTTCCACTTTGTGGAAATATAATTTTTTCAAACATTGCTAAAAGATTAAGAAATATAAATATAGGAATAGATTAATCATTACTAATTCAAATTGGTCACGTATAAAATAAGAAAAAACTTTAAGTATTTTTGGCTCAAATAATTTTGTTTAGGTGCTTTTATTATGAGGAATATATATTTTTGCCAGAAAAAACAACAATTTACATTTAAATCGAAAATGTAGCAAATCCGGAAACTGAAAACTATTATCATATTCTAGATATTTTAAAGAATCACAAAAAAATCATTCATATTGAATCTTTTAACATAGAAAATATTTATCTTGATCCAGATAATTATTAAGATAAATTTGTTTATATTTATCTATAAAAAATTGCCGATGAAAATTGGATAAGAGATAATGATTATAGCTATAACAAATATAATCAAGAACTCAAATTAATCACTCCAATCCCTGAAAACACAATAGAATTAATTAAAAAATATTTTTTTAATCATTTTTTAATTAAAAATATTGAGCCTACCTTCATTATATTCAAAGCCTTCAAAAATATGCTTTTTAATGCTTTTAAAACTTTTTCTGACAGTCCTTACTTCTGGGTTTCTAATTTTAAAGAAATTTAAAAGCAATTTGCAAGACTTTAACTAGAAAAATCACGTTAAAATTTTCTTAAAATTTTTATTTAAAATACCCTCTAATATTTAGAATAGACAGTTACAACAAATGATTTTGATCATAAGTAAAATTTGGAAAGCGTAAGAGATAAAATCAGAAAATTTCCCATTCTCATAGTTCCTTCTGCTATGGAATCTAATTATTAATTTATTTATTTAAATGATTAAACTGTTCCACTTCCAATTAAATCATTTTTATTGTCTCAAAATCAGATATATTTAGGAAAGTTTCGATATATACAGAAGCCCAATGCTATTCATTAAATTTTTCATTAGACAGCTTTAAATAACCTTGATACGAAAAAACAAGAGTAAAAAATATTTAAAATTTTATATGAGCTTTCTGGAAATACAATTTTTAATAACTCATTAGACGAAATATATAAAAATATTCCTGATCTTAAAAAATACAAACTAACCCTTGACAATTTCTTTAAAATGTGCCTTATCATTCATAGAACCTATTCATTTGTTCCTTGTGTTATCATGGGAGAAAGTGGTGTTGGAAAGACTGCTCTCATTGATTTTTTAGTTCGAATTGTTTACAAAGAAAAGATATTTGTTTACAATGTTCATGCCGGAATTCATGAATAAAATATGTAAAAATGGGTTCAGGAATTTACTACATAAGCAAAAAATCTTCAAATGAAAGGAAAAAATTGTAAAACTCCTTAAAGAGTTTGGGTTTTCTTTGATGAGTTTAACACAACTGATTAACTCAATTATATTAAATAAATGATGCTTTAAAGACGATTTTTGGGATAACAATTACCCAAAAACATCGTATTTTTAGCAGCTTGTAATCCATACAGAAAAAAACAAATAAATACTAATCGAATACAAGCCGGAGTTAGAAAAGCTCAAGAAATAAATGTGAATAGGTTTGCCTTTAAAGTAAAACCTCCAACTTTATCAATGATTCAGTTGATGTGGGACTATCAGCAATTGGGTGAAAAGTAGAATCAAATTTATATTTAAAAAATGCTTGAAGAGATTAAAATATAAAAAAAAGATTTATTGATCAAGTCCATAGTTTTCACTCATGAAACATTTAAAAAAGATATTTAAATAAGTTCAGTAAGTTTAAGGGATGTAGCAAGATTTAAAGAACTTTATAATTGGTTTCTTAAATATATGTAGAAAAATATAGTACCTAGAGGAAAATTATTAAAATAATGGAATTATTCTATTGATCCTGAAGAGAGAGCTACTATTTTGGCATTTACATTTTGCTATTCTCTTAGATTTTCAACAAGTACATAAAGAGCAACTTTCCTTGAATCTATTGAAATTAAAATGAAATATGACAATGGCTTTATGAAAAAAATCCTTTAAAATGAACAAAGATAATATATTAATTATTTGAAACTTCCATAATAAAAAATTGCTCTCAATCCAGCATTAATGGAAAATGTATTTTCATCTCTTGTTTGCGTAATGAATAAAATACCTATTTTAATTATTGGCAATCCTGGTAGTTCGAAATCTTTGTCAATTAAAATGTTAAACTCTAACCTGAGGGGAGAAAGTTCAATTAATTCTTTCTGCAAACAGTTTCCAGAAATAAATATGATTTACTTCCAAGGATCATAGTCTTCGACTTCAAAAGGAGTTGAACAAGTGTTTGAAAAGGCCATGAATAATCAAAGTCAACATTAAAAATGGAACATTGAAAACTGTATTCTTTTTGATGAAATTGGATTAGCAGAAAAATCCATACATAATCCTTTAAAAGTTTTGCATTCTCGTCTTGAAACAAATAAAAATGATTTAGCGTTTATTGGTATCAGCAACTGGGAGTTAGACGCAGCTAAAATGTCCAGATTTCTTGTCATTTCTCGTTCCAATCCTGATTAAAATGAAATAAAAGCTACTGCACTCGCAATATATAAAAGTTATTTTGGATAGGAGTCAACCCATATACAAAGATTTTAAGTACTTGGGAGCAATTACTATCAATTTGTTAAAAAATGGGATTCAAAGCCTCAGAATAGAGAGGGATTTTTTGGATTAAGAGATTTCTACAGTTACATCAAATATGTTTGCAATTAAATAAAAAAAAACAATAATTTAATATAAATAGATAAGGCCGTTGCAAAGGCAATCTAAATCAACTTCGATGGGCAAAAATAAAGTTTAAATATTTTTAGAGAGATTGCTAAGATAAAAAAAATAGAATAAAGAATGGATCCAATTTAATTAGTCGGCAAAAATTTATAAGATTATAATTCACGATGCCTTTTGTTTATTATTAGGGGAGACTCTCTAATTCCTATTATCAATAAAGATATACAAATAAAAAAATAAAACAGAAAAATAGTTTGCATATATGGAAGTACATTTTAACAAGACCAATAAAGTGAAGATTATAATCTGTAAACGACTTCCTTAATAATAGCTCATGTCTCTCGAGGAACTATTCTTGCTTTAAAGGACATCAATAATTCAATACAAACTTCTCTCTATGATCTCTTTAACAAATCATATAGTCAAATTGGAAATAAAAAATATTGCCGAATTGCAGTAGGTGCAAATTCCAATCCTAAATGCTACGTCCATTAAAACTTTAATGCTATTGTTTATGTTGATGAATAAAAACTTAAGGATTTAGATTTACCATTCATTAATCGTTTTGAAAAGCATTATCTTAACTTAAAGGGGATGATAACATCAGAGTAAATGGATTTACTCAATGAATTAATGAACTGGCTGGACAATTTACTTTTTTTTAGACAATAGGGAATGATTCTTAAAAGATAAAATTTTATAATTAACTGTTGTTAAAGATCAATTGCAACTCTCATAATTAAATATCGTAAACATGAGAATAAAATTAATCGTATTAAGGCTTCGTTAATTCAAAACAGAACCACCGATTTTACAATAGCAATGAAGAATAACGAAAGCGACATTGAACAATATTTACAACTTGTTATCCCAATATAACAATGCTAAAAGGACCTTATAGTTTTCACATACGATCAATTTTCTAATCTCAGCGAAGAAAAAACAATCTTTAAACGTACCAGCTGCTATACAATAAAATTAAGTTAAATAAAAAATGAAAAGGAGCTCAGAAAATATTTGAAAATAGGCCTTGAATCATTTGAAGTTGATCATGTGGAAATAAAATTGAATTACCAACACCACTATATGCACATTAATTTTTTACTTTTTTTGGTAAGGGAAATGAAAACAACCTTAAAAAATAATAAACAAATCATTATCATTATACAACTTCATCGATTTACTTTCCATCAACTAAAAATTTAAACAATTGAAATCAGCTATTTACACTAATTTGAGCAATATTTTCTTGAAGATCTTCAATTTTTGGATAAAACTCCTCGTATTTTGAAATTTAAAACTTTTTGGCAAATTTATGAATAACTTGAACTTCAGGAAAAATTTGAAAACTTTTATGCCGATGCTTTAAAACTAATCAAGTTTAAATATTAATTTGAAAAAATTTAAAAATTAAAGTAAAATTATTTTTGTGAATGCTCCAAACTTTCGGAGAACGCTTTTTTTAAAAAATACAATTTTTAAATAATAAAAGAATTTTTAAAAAAATAACACATTGAGGATTTTACTTTTATCCAAAAAAATGATGAGGATATTATGTGTAGCTCAAATATCTATTAAGCTTTATAAAAATATGTTGGTAATATAGTAAAAGAAATAATTTTTTATCTACTGAAAATGACAATTTAATAAGGATTTTTGTTTTATTTTAATTAAAATCGATCTTTACATTAGTAAAAACAATAATTTCTTAAATAATTGGAGGATGATTATCTATTGTAAAGAGAAAAAATACAAAAAATATTTTAAGAGTGTTATCAATAAGAGTGCAAAAATTTTATCCCAAGACTTTCCTCGCTCAAACAGGAAGTAAGATTTCAAAAAGCAATTGAATGCAATATTATTAAAATTCGTGAGCAAATTACACTCATTCCATCATCCTTCAAAGATTTTTCTATATTATTAATGGATAAAAACACAATGGTAAATCGTGATGATCCTCTATAACCTTTATAACCTTAGGAAATTTAAAAAGAAAACAGTAAAGGAAACAGTCTTGAATAATTATCGACATAAAAAGTAATTGACAATATGAATTTAGAAAAATGCAAAATTTTCATTAAATCTAACTTTAAAATATCATCTTTAGACATTTTTGAAAGGATTAGTAAGGACAAAGCCCTTTAAAAATTTTATTTGTTCGATGTGCTTTAGTATTATCTAAAATATTCGAGCCACCCTAATGAAAATATTTCTTATTATTTAAAGATTTTTGTTAAAGTTTTCGATCAATTTGCTCTTGATGACAAGCTAATTATGCTCACTAGTGACAAAAAATTAATAATTAACATTTTTTAATTAATTTCACTTTTTTTAAAGCAAGAAAAATATTAGAATTTAATTAAAAAAATCGAAGAAATCGGAGAAATTCGTAAAAAAGATTTTCGGCCAGCTTTAATGTAATTGACTCAAAGTTTATTTTATATTGGTGCAAATATGGTAAAACTTCCTGAGCATACAATTTAATAATTTGGGGATATTAATAATTATATTTAATTATTTAACTCAATTTTTATAAAAATGCGTTAAATAAAGATTAATTATTAATAGAACTTAATATTTTCAAATGAGTTTGTAGCAATGAGTTTACTTCTTTAAATGCTTTAAAAATTAAAAATTATAAACAATAGCAATTAAGTAACTTCTTTTATTAAAAAACTTAATAAATAAAAATCTATTTACTTTACAATTTACTTATTTTGCAAATAATTACTAGAAAAAAAATAATTATAGAAAGATAAAGAAATCATTTTAAACTTTTTAAGTCTCAAAATCTTTGGCATTTGGTTACTTTAAATCTTGTAAGAAAATAGCAATTATGTAGATGAAAAAACTGTTTGCATCGATAGTTTTGTTTAAATGTGCAATCAATAGTGTTTTTTCTCAAATAATGCAAAAAATTTTATCTAGATAATGCTACCTTAATTTTAAGAACTTTAACAAATTATTTCAATGCAGATATATTTAACTGCTAATATTAACAAATGCTAACTAAAGGAAAAACACATTGACATGACAAGCAATTTTTCCATCGCCCTTGGTAATTATATTTCTTATAAAATTTAAAATATTTTTTTAAGAAATTGTAAAGATTAACATTAACATATAGAAAAATAAATAATCGTAAAGTTTTAGCAAATCTTTATTGATTTACTGAATAATACTTAATAATAAACGCCAATATATTTACTGTTCAAGATAGAATTTGTAAAACGATATGCATTAAAATATTTGTATTTATTACATAATAATGTACAAGACTAACTCTTATTTAAAATTGATAAGCTTCTTTGTGAGTAAAATTAACTAATGCAACACGTTAGACTATATCTGCTTAAATATATTTATAGTTTCTATAAAGATTTTGATAAAATCAAAGAAAATTACATTTAGATAGGAAGATGTCGATGGATACAAAAATTTTAGGATTTATTTGAAAATAAATATTTTTAGGTGTTTATGCCTCCGAAATTATTACCACCAAATCATTAAATTTATCACGAAATAGAAAAATTCTAAAAATGTACATATTACAATGTAGCAATTTCTAATTTTCATAACCTTATCTAATTGGGACTTCGCCATCCTTTCAACACATATGAACTGCTTACATTTTTCATGATAAAATTTTACACAAGGGAATTTGACGAAAGTTATATTTAAATGTTGAAATCTTCACTGACAAAAAGAAGAGATTATAAAGAAAAACGATTTGAGATTGTTTATAAACTAATTCATTGCTATATGAATCATAAAATTTCATAAAAATATGAATTTAAAAAAGGAACTACTAATTCTTAATTCTCTAAACAATTACCATTACTCAATTATCTTAATATTGTTATTTCTATGAGATTTTAATTAAATCCGTTAATGGAAATGTTTTTCAACAATAAAGGAAGTATATAATTGGATTTTGCAAATTGGATCGAGCAAAGATATTTAATTGGAACAATGCAGAATCCTTGTATGACAAGACTATAATTTATTATGGAAAGAAAAGCTAAAAACTATATTGCAAGCTCTTATACAAATTGCTCGAAAACATGTGACTATATTGGTCCGATTGGCGGTAGTTTTTATGGAACATACGATGGATGCCTACATCCTATGAATCAAAATACATGTCCTTTATGTGGAGGAGTTATGGGAGGCTAAAATGGTTAACTTGCTAATAAAGAGTCAGCATACTTTAAACCTTAAAAAATAGAAGAAATAATGATGCCTATTATTTAAAATAGAAAAACAATAACTTTAAGAAATATAGATCAAAATTATTAATTCAATTTGAGGGGTTATCAAAATGGCAACACTATTGAAAAATTGAAAACTTCCTTCAAGAATAAAAAGCATTATACTGGTGTAGCTACTGACTTTCTTTAAGGAGAAAGTAGCCTCATCCATCATAAATTGTTGCAGGCTATTATTAACTTTGTTTGGTATTTTATAAGTGAAAGCAAATCTATTTCAGAGGAGTCAATGAAGAAAATATTTAATTATAACCCAGAAAACACAAAGAAATTTTTATTTTAAGCAGCTGATTATTACTTTAAATAAGTAAATTAATCAATTAAATTTGATAATAAAACATAATAAATTCCTCTTCGGGGATATGCTAATCAAGCAGATTATATTATATGGCATTTGGGGATGACCAAACCATTTGTTGATTTCTTATCAACATATAGCACCAAGGAAAATATAAATATAGGATTAAATAATTTACTCAATTCTAAAGCGAGAGACCTTTTTGAGAAAAAATTTTCTGAACTTATTTTTCCTTATTGTGAAAGAGAAAAAGAGCGTTTTATGTTAGAGAATAGAAGTGAAATTGTAAAAACTGTTAATAAAACTGATATTATTCGATAGTTTGGTAAAGTTTAAGTAGATATGAAATATTATCCAAAATTGAAAATGTTTAAGCTGTTAAAGTAATAAATGAGTCCATCTTTGGAAAATATGAAAATTTTTTACAAATAAACTCTTGCCAAAAATTATCCAATTCTCTCATATTTAACAAATAACGACATTATTTCCGAGAAGTTAATACATTTTAAAAATATTTATACTTTTATTACAAAAATTTGGAATTTTTTTAATCTTCAAATTACAAGAGAAGAAGGTAAAAGACCTTTATACGAAATAATAATAGAGAACTTTAAATCCAATGAAAATGAAAAAAAAAAAATTGAAACTGAAATGAAGAATTTTATAAGATCTTGGAATAAACTAGCTGAATAAAAATATTAGTTAAGACATTAATGTCATGGATTTGGGCCATTATAAAAGATTGATAAAAATTCTCCGCTAAAAAACTTCCTTCTTGATAAAGAGCACTTGGATAATATCGAAGGAAGAAAGCTTATAGCCTTCATTCAAATCTCTGCTAATGATTATAATGACATCTGTCGAATAGTAGAAAATAATGTGAAGATAGCATATTCTTAAAAAGCAAATATAAAATTGTTTAGTTCAATTAAACTGAATCCCACACTTCTTGACAAATAAGCAAAGATGCTATATTTTCCCATTGAAGCTCTAAAAAAAAATATTCAAACTTATTCTTCTTTTTCTGTTGGTTATGGTATCTCAAATTCTTACTATGCTTTTGACCAAATACAGTCTATGATTATAAAATAACTATATGGATGCAAATACTTAATTTCTGATACTGAAAAATTCTGCTACATTAGTTATATTGGAGAACAAAGTCATTTCATCACTGAAATAAGAGATAATCAATAGCAATATACTTTGGAACAGACTGCAGTAAAGCCCAAAGTTATCTAATACATTAAAAATTTGAAAGAATAACCATAAACCTTTTATAAAATAATCAACGGAATTCAAAGATCATTATAAAATATTGTTATCTTTTTTAAAAATTTTAAAAATTTTAAAAATCTATCCAATATCAATTAAATGACTATTAGAAATTTTGTCAATGAACATAAAATTAAGGGAATGGCCAAATAAATTTTGGAGGAACCCATTCAATCCCTCCAATTAAAGAATTTGGTAGATTTTTACGAAATGATCTAGTATCTGACTTTTGAAAAAATAGAGACTCTGCTTGATAGTAGCTACAAAAAGCCAATGTAAAAACTTGAAAAATAAGAGTTTATGGATCTGATTAGATTAATGAAAAAATAAAACAGAGAACCTGAAATTCCTCCCTATAAAGATTTTAAGAGAGCTCTTTATAGAATTGTGGGCCGTAATTTGCTCTTGAGACTAACAGATTAGAAGAAGTATATTTCATAGCAGCTCAATTATATTGCTGCCTATTGGCCTAAATATACCATAATCGACAATTTTCAAAAAGGTGATCATCCATTCACGGATTTTTTTGGCAGAATTACAATATCAAAGATTGGAGATATGCTAAATTAAATGCCCTGGAACTTTAAAGATATTTTTGATGATGAAGAAGAGACTGATCTGACTATAAATAATATAAGCCGTAGGCAAAGGGAAAATATTTTGTCAAATCAAAGTTTTACACAGACGACTCAAAGGGCGCAAAGAGGAAGAAGGGGGCAATTTTATTGATGAGATATGTCTAAAATTATTATATCTAAATATTCTTTTTTGGTAGATTATTATAAGTATTTTATTAATGAGTCATACCTTGCTTATCTATATAATCATCATGAGTTGTTGCTTAAAAATTATAATCAATAAGCAAATAAATTTTAATTTAGTATATTAATTAGTTAATCATAAGTCGTTATCAATATAAGGATAACTTTATTTTTGTTAATTAAGTACATCATGAAAAATGTACGATAGGTTTTCCAATAAATTTTCCCTATATCATCTGTTTATAAGTTTAAGGAAGTGTTTCCATGCCTGAAATAATGACTTCTGCTCCTTTAATATCTAAAGCAATCATTTACGAAAACATTTGATGCTTAGTATGCAAATTTTAGTGGAAATAGAGAATTCCTTTCATTTGAATTGACTTCGAAATTATATTTTAGATATTTTTTATTCCTGATTTTTAGTTCCAGTTATTGTAGGTGGCTAAGGCTCCACACATAATTATCTTTGAGTGTGAAGCCATTACATTTAGCATTGAACTCAGCATGTCCTCGCCCACATTATCATAGAAAATATCAGCCCCTTCTCCATTCATCATCTCCTCAAGGTCTTTCTCGAATAAACGATGATTAAACTCCCCTTTGTTTTAATACTTCTTATAATTGATAGACTTTTTGCAGCCTATCGATTGGGCAAACATACATTTATTATCACTGCCTGCAATTCCATAAATGTTCTTGTAGCCCATTTTATGCAAGTATTGAGTCACTGTCGTGCCAACTCCTCCAGCCACTGAGGAGACTACAATGTTTAGCTATTATTTAGATTTATTCCTCTTTAGAGCTTTGCTCCACATCTGGAAAGGCTCGATCTATCGCTTGATTGAAATATAAGAAGTCAGCCCAGTCGGACCGTAGACACTGAGGTATTTATACATATCATCTCCCAAGTCCTAATATTAGGGGCTAATTACAACTGGCAGCCGCTGGAATTTAGAACAATGAATTAGCATATACTCCGACCATTCAAACATGCCAATCACCCAATCTCCTAATTCGTAAACAATTGGGGCATTTTGAGGTTGATTTATTTTGATTATTTTAGCGATGCCAAAGCCAGGAATACCTGAATTCGGTCGTACTGGTTCGAGATAGGAGCGAGCCCCTGAAATCCAAGTTCTCAGTACAGGATCAAGGGAGATATAGAACATCTTGATCAAAGTTTTCCCCTCTGGAAGACTCTCCGCTTCGTTTATTTCACTTTATACGAGCTCGAAGCAGGATAAATCCTGAGGAAAATTTTTGCTAGGATAGTTTTTGAGGATAAATCTCTTAAATTTCATTGATGAGTGGCTGTAGATATTGATATTATTATTCACTCTAGATAAATATCAAAGATAATAAATAATAAAATATTGCCTGCATTAGTTCTTTAAGTCTATGAAAAATTAAAATAATCCAGAATATTAAATTGCCTAAAAACGGTATTATCACATTCATTCATACGAGGCTTACGTCAACGAGAAAGCTGTGCTGGAGTAAGCAGTCAATTGTAAATCGCTGGTCTGGACTCTTTTGGAGAATCTTCGTAATGAATGATTTGGCATTTAACGATATTTATGAAGGAAACGAGAAATCACACTAGGATAGGGATATATGTACGTTCATTATATTGTTCATTGTCTATTGACGACTGATGTGGTAGAAAGGCGCCTTGCCAACTAGCATTTAGAAAGCCAAGACCCCAACTGCCCAAATATCCACAAAATTATCATAAGATTAGCCTTACAATATCTATGGACATAGGTAATCTAACGTTCCACAGTAAGTACTTCTCCTATCCTTACTATAGGTAGCCCATCCCAAGTCGCAAATTTTGCAAACATCCTAAATAACTATACTTGTACATTTGTAATCACAATATTCTCAGGTTTAATATCTCTATGCAGGATATCATTCTCGTGAAGATAGTTAATTCCCTCACAAATTTATTTTAATTTAATTGCTGCCTCCTCCTCATCAAGTTTTTTATTTTATTTAATTACTTTATAGAGTGAACCCTCTTCCATGTACTCCATCAGAATATAAAAACTTGTCTAATCATGAAAAAAACCGTACATTTTAACAATGTTCGGATGATCAACAAATAAACTTAATTTGATTTATTGAATGAACTGATCCAGCATCAGACGGACTGATTACTTCACAACTTTTTTTATACCCACTAGCATTCCTGTCTTTTTGTGAATGGCTTGAAAAAATTTACCAAACCGACCTTCTCCCCTACATTCGCCAAGTGAAAAATCTTCGATATTCAATTCATGAGAAATTTCTTTAACCCTCGAAAATATGCTCGGTTTTTTTATGGTGGGTAGTTAATGAAAGAATTAACTTGAACCAGTGTGCCTCATCAATTTTTCCTTCCCAATAAAAGAGTGCCCGTTTGAAATTTATGGACGATCTGTTAATGATCCTTAACGATAATTTTGAGATTTGAAATTATTCTTATCTGTTCTTGATATATCATGTGAGTCGATGTCCTTATTATTATAATTTTAGTTTTGATTTTAAAGATCATAATAGCTATGATGTTTTTCATTTTCCTCTCTTGAGTATGGCGATTTAGCTTAGGATTAAATCATTGACCGATGATGCCTGCAACTAAGATTTGTTTTTAATTTTTCAAGAATTATTTCCTTATTTTAGTTTATCAAGCTAGAGGAAACAAATGAATGCTTTTTTTGCCAGTGATTAGCATTGGAAACTGTTTATCTGAGATAGCTCTTTATTGTCGGTTCACATACTTCCTATTTATAAGGAAAGTTGCTTAAAAAAACAGTTTTGGAAGGTTTATTTCTTCTTTCAGTTCGAGCTGGTTTTAAGTCCATTTAATTTCTGCTAATTTAATTCATATTCTGAAGATTAAAAGGCTCTTTTTCTAGCTTGCGAAATATGCTATAAGATGGGTCTTTGACGATTTTTTCTTTTTATGAAGTTGCAGAAATGACATTTTCTAGAAACGAATTATCAGTAAAATTATGATGGTCGATGGTTTTTGATTTATAATTTTGAGAGGAATCAAATCCAACAGGATTTGAGAGATATGGAGGAATAGAATGATGAATTGGTTGTACAGTATAGGCATTTGAACTCATTTGATCTGTGCGATATGAAAGTTAAGGATAATTGAGGGCTTCCGAAAGCTCATTGAAGGTCTTATTACTCGTAAGGATTTTTGTTTGCATAATCTTCTATAATATTTATTGCTATCATTACCTTTTTAGTCATAATTTCCAGTCCATAACCATTGGTAAAATAATGTAAGGCATTTTTTTATCAAAATGAGGAAAAATTAGCTTCGCCAAGTTTTTTATAATAAATTTTGTTTTTTAGAAAGTTTTGTATTTTTATAATGTGATTATCGTTGATTATAAGCTTTCAAATCATAGAAGAAAAACATATGGTTAGATTTTATCTTTTTTAAAGGAATCGTAGTAAGAAACAATTTTTTAGAAATAAAGATGGAGTTTAGTTCAATATTTAATCGAATTGAAATTGAACGATTAAATGATGTAAATGATGAAAAAAGCAAATTATTAAAAAAACAATATAATTAAATTATAACAATAGCGAGCTTATGATAATCAGATTTTAAATGCGAGATAAATATTGCCAAATTTAATGTTTCTCTCTATTATTATTTAAATTGATAAATACAAAATAATTCATTAAGATGATAATTTTTCAGAATTTAATCATATTGGAGATGTTGCTTGTTTCAGCCATGTCAAGCTCACTTCATCTCCCTCTAATCTGGGCGACAGCGTTTCCCAAACTCTCTGATGATAAGCATTAATAAACTTGATGTCATCTTTGGTCACTAGATCAAAGTCAATCAAATTTTTATCATACGGACACAATGTAAGATTTTCAAACCAGTTGAATCCGTCTTTTTCACAAACTAGTAGAAGGTTTTCAATGCGAATACCAAA
>Ga0302186_10001526_pt1 | contig 19071 bp, 13 predicted proteins | sample II_Bog_E1_2_FD_198782 | JGI IMG/M metagenome (GOLD analysis project Ga0302186, IMG submission 198782) | Peat permafrost microbial communities from Stordalen Mire near Abisko, Sweden - II_Bog_E1_1 | ecosystem: Environmental > Terrestrial > Soil > Wetlands > Peat | place: Sweden: Abisko...
TAATTTTCGCGGTTGCTGATAGTTTGCTATAGCAGTTGAATTCTCTCATCTTTCTGCATTTAAATCATTCGGTAACGTTACTTCCATTGAGCCTATTCTCTTCGAGATCGATCTAGTTTGTCCTCAGTAAGTTTGAGTTTGGCCTTGATATCACCGAATTATAACTAAAGATCTCCAATTTGCTTTAAATATCTCTAAATTGCTAAATTTTTTGCCGCAATGACTTCCTCTGCAACATTATCATAATTTTACTCCTTTTTGTTGAAATCAAGTGCTATTTTTTTCATTTATGAATTTTTTAGTTTGCTTAGTTCGCTCTCCAGATTTGCAATCTTTTGAAGCAGCCTTTAATTCTCTTTTTTGACGTCTTCATACTGAAGATTCGTCTGAGGCTCATAGTCTCTCTGCACTCGGTTAATGATCTCATCTATTTCTTTTCTCTCCGATGTCATTTCAAAATACTTTTCCTCAAATATATCCATGAGTAAAAGAATAATCTCAATCTCATCCTCTATTTTGTCCATATCATCAGGCTGTATTTAAAAGTTAATCTGCTCCAAAAATGCAGTTACTTTTTTCTTCAGTTTTTTCATCTGCTGACTGCGCTTGAACAGAAGCAACTGCTCCAAATTCTTAATCTTAACGTCCACTTCGCTTACCTCAGCAGCAATCATCTAAGGTACGCCCTCCATTTTGCTGAGAGCTGTCAGTTTATTGTATAAAAACTTGCATTTAATGATGTTGCGTTAATTTCTTTCTCGATATGTCTGGCCCATCATCTTTTAATGCTCAAAAGCTTCGGAGATGTCCATTGACTTTTTGCCATCGTCAACCATCATAGTTTTATTCTTTTTTGTGTTGACTCTCAACCGCTGTTGAGATGATGGAGCCTCTTATTTCAGGCCTACATTGGATTTCATCATTTTAAATAAGTGACGACTACAAATTATTGTTTAAAGTTGAAATTATTGTATATTGCATATACTTTGGAAGAGTTTCCTTCCCTCATTATAATGATGATATCGTAGTCTAAATTGATTTACTTTTATTTGCAAATGTTTTGTTTATAAATGTTAAACATTTTTATCCAAAATAACAGATAAGAAGATTGAAGAAATTCAAAGTGACTGGTTGGGTAGTGATAAATTTAACATATATTTCACATTTTTTAATTAAGTTAAATATATATAAAACAGGTAACAACAAAATAGCTAAGCATTATTCATATCTAACAAATTAGACTTCTTTTCAAATTTATCGTTGGGGTCCTTTCACCTTTCAGATACTGCTCAGTCAATGAATGTTTGTGACTGGTAGGCCGAGGAAAGGTTTTAAGTTGCCACGTTAGCGAATAGTTTAAGCTCCAAAAGAAGACCAGTTTATGAAATATAATATTCATATTAAATTTTTACTCGGACTCGCGCTGAGATTTTGAATTGATTATAAATGAGATTGAGACATAAACAGCCATTAAATCCTTACAAGGGTCAGACTAACAACGACAAAAGCGTATTACTATGTTGAAGTTAGGAATTTAATGATGATGATTTCCGTCAGCAGGGATCTTCCCTCAAAAATGTAAAATCAATCATAAATAAAGAGTGCCGCCCCCTCCACTGATCAATTATCAAAGTATGCCAAAATTTTAACCAAATTTATCAAAACCATCAATCAGGGTATCAACTGCCTCTTAAAATAGATGCCTTCTAGTTTTAGGACCAGACCAAGCACAAAAAAGAAGTCTCCTCCCTTCCTAACAATCAATAACGGCCTGATTCCGAAATACAGCGACTACGGGACATTGCTTTCGAAAAAAAGGAATAAAATAAAGAGCAAAAGTAAGTTATGAAAATATAATAAAAAATATAAGTGAGAAGGGAACTCAAATAGACTAAACCTACACCCAAGAAAAGAGAAATGTTTTCAAATGCAGGAAACCCTAGATAAAATAAAAATGTAGCACAAGAAAATTCTTTTGCACAAGTAACCTCCATTAAACAGGGTTTGTTAGCCAAACCCTCCTCCTAAAACAAGGAAAAGGCTAATTTAGTCAATCAAACTATCAAAACATAGCCTCTAAAAGTAAACGGGATAAATTCTATGCCTACAATAGGGCAAAGCCAAAATTTACCACCCGCTAATTCTCTCGAAGCAAACATGAGATTAAACTATCAGAACAATATGGCTAACTTCCTTGGAATGCAAGGAATGGTACCTGGAATGGTTGCAAACCCAAATATGATGAATCTGAACGGAATGAATCAAATGGAGATAGCTCAGTTATTGATGAGATTTAATGCTCAAAACTATATGTATGGTTCCATGCCGAATATGACAGACATTCCCTTAGGAATGAATATGGGAATGATGGGGTTGAACCTACCCAATGGACAACCTTTCATGTATCCACCTCAAATGCGGCTTCCAGCGAAACCGATCCAAAACTTATTCAATGAACAGGTTAAGACTTTTAAACTTCCAGCCCCTGACAATGAGGTTTCAAACATTAAAACAGCTTATCCCCTCAAGAGATCTGCTTTTCATGTTGCCATTTCTTACAAAATATACCTGGATAAACTAAAGAAGGAGGGCCAAAGCTTTTAAAATCTTTAATAAATCGACCCCACTCGCAACGCAAGGAGAGTTAAGAGTAGCCAGCAGAATAAGAATGGTAAAGATACTCTAAAAAAGAAAAAATGATATTTTTCCAAGCAAGTAGATCCACTCCAATATCCAATTATCATTTATCATTATTTGTATCTCATTTTTTTACATTTTTAAAACTCATTTGTAGACTTTAATGATTTTATTTAATCTCTTGTTTTAGAAGTTGCTTGTTAAGTTCGACATGCCTAAGTAACGATTATTTGAGCATCAATATCTAGTCATCCCTTGTGTCCTTTTCGGTATTTGTACCAATCTAGCGGGTTTGGACACAAAATCGTTTCTAAAGTTGACTTCTAAGCTACATTTACTTCATCAGGTCATGCTTCAATTTTATTAATTATCCTTGAGCCATTTTTTATAACTAGATCATATTTGCTTTTAAATTGTTTAATTATGTTGAGTAGTCCAGTTCTTATTAATTTGCCTTTTCGATCTTATCTAAGGTTGAAATTTTATTTTGTTCAAAAAGTCTTGGTTAATCATGCTAATTGCTAAAAGAATGATTTTTCGATGTTGATTCATCTTGAAAATCAGGCTCATTTAATAAATGTTGCAAAGTCTATGCACTTTTTACTATTGTCTCTTACAGAGGGAGGTAATTTGGATTAATTCTATTGAACTGTGGAGTTTAGATACAGCAAACCTGCTACCAATCATTCACTGATATATTTTGAAACTAGCCAAGCGTTTATACTGTTTAATTACTGGCATTGTTTTTATCTACTTTTTTGCAGCCGTCACTTTTGATCATGGACTATAGTAGGAGAGCATTTGTGAAAGGATAATTTGAATTCATATTTTCATTATATCCCAAATATAAGCAATCTCAAATTATCTATAATGGTATAATTAATATGCGTGACTCATGAAGTAATGTGTATGTTGCAATCACTCATCATAACCTAAAATTATCAAATTTAAAATCACTCTCCCTCTAATTTAATAACATTTATCGAATCTCCATCTTTTTGCAGATGAATATAAAACTTGTATTATTTTTCAATTTTGCTAATTTATCTCTGATATATTTTAATCTTGTGAGCGTAGGCTAAAACCTACCTGTTTTTACTATCAACAGTCAGCGTATATTCAACCTAATTCTATTATTGGGCGATTCTATTGTATAAATTGCTCAATGGTTCTTAGACTCCCATACATTTGCTTATTTTCCTGCTTAAATCAATGGCAATTTAATTGATTTCGTCGATAACTAAACCGAACACCACATTTTTTGCCTTTGTCCTAAAGGTTATTTGTTTTTTTTAATCATCCTCAATTTTTATTGACTGGTAATGAAAAAGGTAGTCATTCTTCTCATTAGAACTTGATATCTTTTTGATGTTATTAATGTTTTCATTAATCTCATAAGCTAATTTATTAAAGTGAACAGCCCTGAAATTGATATTAGTCCCCAATCTATCATATTTCTTTGCTTTTTTTATCGATTTTGACAATTTGCTGCATTTTGATAAATACAACTCGTATTTTTCCTTTGAGATTTCAATCAGGTAAAGACGGTCCATGACAACATCTTTTTTGAGGAAATCACCTATATTTTCGGGCTATTCCATTTCAGCGATGATTAACTGCAGATATGTCCACTTGAATTCTGTTAATTTTTTATGAACTGCAAATTTTATTTCTGCATTAGCGTTAACTGTCTTATCCTAATATTACCACTCACAGTCAGCAGTCTGAGTTCACTCCAGCTATTTCTTTAAAAATTATCCCAAGTGGAAGAAGCCAAGTTGTTGCCATCTTGATTAGGGATGTAGTACATAAAGAAAGGGACATTAAATCTTTAAAGGAGAAGTAGTATTAGAAAGTCGTTATGTTGTTGAATTATAGATTTAAGTCTTTCAACTCATAAAGATTTTCAAGTCCGTTCATATTTTGTATTCTATTATGGCCTAAATAATGCATGGTATACTCAAATCTAGACTTTGAAGATATCTCAATTCTTAGAGAGAAGATATTTCGCTGATTTATGATTTTTCTAAATATCGTAGCAGATACTTAAGGTCAGTTGTCGAAGATATTTGAAAGCATTCTTATTCTCAGTAAGTAGACTTTTCATTGATGATATTCTGCTATTGGTCAAACTTAAGAGTTGTAATTTGGTCGGGGAGGATCTATTAGTATTTATGGCTGTAATGAAACTGTTTTCTTGGTAGTGACAAAGATACTTAGATAGAGACGTCTCAAATTGACTAGGCAATCTAGCATGTCCATTTCAAAATCTTAGTATTCTTCTATCATTTTGCCCTCTGAATTAAAATACAGTTACTAATTCTAAGAGCGTCTATTCCCTAAAGTTTATTGTTTTCTTTGAGAATTTTGTTTAACCCAGGAAGATATATAGTCGTAAATGTAAATAGTTTCCTCATGTTCTCTGGGAGCATTTTTAAAGCACTCTCTATTTCTGTGATGGTTTTTTCAATATCGTGTAAAATAGTTTTTAGTTTTTCATCCGACCAGACTTCTTTGCAGACAGGGCATGTACTAGCATTTCTTTTCTTTAGAGTATTGTATATTTTTATCGACGTAATACAGGTCCTGCATAGGGGATGAGGAACGCTGCAAACATGTTCAGGTTTCCTTTCTTGATCATCAAAATTAGATAAACACACAGGACAACTTAAACTATTGGTGGGTGTATTCCTTTACCTTTTTTGTTGCACGCAGGCTCCCATTAAATAAATTGATAATAATTGTATTTTAATAAGGCTTTAAGGTCAATAATTATAATTAACATCTGACATGATAGAAATGGAATTGATATTAATGAATATCCCACTTAAATAAAGGATTTGCCATCTTTTAATTGTTAATACTTGCTACCTATTAATGTCAATTGTAGGCTACCAAATTTTATATCTATGCTATTTTTTCAATTCAGTTAGCCTGATTAACTAGTGCCAAAGTTCATCCATTCATCTCTTATGCATCGCTATTAGCTTAAACTATCATCGGCGAGAGATTTTACAGCAAGAATGCAACACAAATCAGTTAAAATAACACATTAATGATAAATTAATATTTTGTTTACATTGACACCATCATTGATTTTGCTTTTTAATGGCCTCTTCGAAGTTTTTGGTCATTGCCTCCTCCTTTAGCCTTTTTTCTTTTAATTTTTGCTATTAAAGAAGTCTTTCTTTTTCAGCCCCCTTTTACTACTTAGCTTTCTGGGTAGCAACCTGCATCTCTTCTCTTTTTTTTTTATCCTCCTCCAACTTGGCAGGATCTCCCTCGACTTTCATCAATTCTCCCTCAAGATGCTTGAAAACTTAGATGACTTTTGCTTTGACATTTTTCTTCAACCATTTTTTCATTAAATCAGCTATTTTATTCTTTTCAGTCGCCTTAACATCATCAATCACCATGTCGTTGAGGTCATCACTGAGAATTTCTTTGACTTTGTAACTTCCCTCAGAATGTTCCCCTCCTTCTTGTTCACCTATATTAGACCAGGAATACCAAATACATCGATATCCAGTTAAAAATCGTAGACCAGGATTTGTTTGCCTTTGCGAACGTTTATCTCGCATTCTGCCTTAGTGAAGCGAATTTTTCGATGTGTGATTTTTACTTCAGGCGACACATCCAGTACGATGCTTAGCAGTCTTTCTTCCAAAATCTTTTTAGCTGGCGCCGTATAATTTTTCATCTCCCAATGCCAAGAATTGACGTTCCAAAGAGAACCCACTGCCTGAGGTTTTTACATCAACTATGAATATTATATCGCATTCTAGAGTATTCCTGAATTTAGGTAATAACAGTTAAAGAGGCAACTAAAAAGATGAGGTGAAGATATAGATAAAGCTTGAAAGTCAAGATAATCAAGAAAACAAACTGAAGAGGGAGTAAAAATATAAACTATGAGTGGATCTAATATAATGTGATAGATAATTTATTATTATTTGATTAAAGGAAGGGTTCAGATATTGAATAATTTATAATATTGAGTTTAATAACAGTCGTTTTGAATGTTGCTCGGTAAAAAGCTGAACCGCAAGAAGAATAAAAGCAAATCCAAGAAGCAAAGAACTTTCACTTCCTCTGAGTTCTCTCTTCCCGATGAGAGGAATCTCCTCTCCACCAGCGAACTCTTCCGCAATGATGCTCTCAAAAGAAAGATAGTACAACCTTCCGTCCCAAAAAAGAACAAATCCGTAAAACAGCTGCAGACAACAAAAAAGCGAACGAAAAGTAAGAGTAAGCTGCGGTTGGATAAATGTTAAACCTACGAAATGATTCCTTACAAAAATAGCCTAAACAGTTAAATTGTGTTTTCTAATGAAGATACAAAGCGGGATGGAGATGTTGAGGAAAGAGTAAGCGAGCATCTCGCTATCAAAGTCAATCAGCAATACTTAGTAGACAGCAACAGACAGCTTAGAATTAGTATAAAGAAGGAGTATCAGAAGAAAGTGTAGGCAGCCATTAAGATTCAAAAAGTGTTCCGAGGATTCCTAACACGGAAGATATTACAAAAATACGTCCAGTTTTAACAAAAGTTTTTGACTTAAAAGCTTGCGCAGCATCGGTCTGAATCCATCTCAGAGCACAGCAGTTATTTTGCAGAGAAAGAGAACCTATAATCCAGAAAGAAGATGCAAATTGAACAATTCGGAGTGTTCGAGTACTCCAACCCTAGAGAAAATTAGCAAAATGATCAGAATGACGAAGAGTCTTAGGAGGAGATGGAACATGTGGTCTATCGGCATCATGAACCAATTTACTCTCATGATGAGATTAGCGGATATTTGGAATCAAGCGAAGAAGAGGATTTTGACCAAGATGCTTTTGACAATCACATTATTTTCGAGACGAACTAGGAATATATTGATAGCAGGAAGAGCTCACTTCATCAGCAACCCCCGAAAAACAAACTTAGCCGAGCAGGCCATCCTGATACCATCAATGAAGAGCCTCCTGAAACTCCCACTAATATCAACTAGCAGGAGTACGACCTTAGCAAAACTTAAAAGAAACAGGGAGACAGGATGAAGATAAAGATGTAGGAATAGTAGGTGAAGGACTAAACCATGAAATTAACTGAGTAAACTGACAAATCCCATCCTCCAATCCACCAATTTCTCTAAAACATTCAATATGACGCCACAATAAAATAATCAGAGGCCTGCATGAAAAAGAAAGATCAAAGATAAGCTGAGTCTGATAACCTCACCAGTTTAAAAGAAACTGAATTGATGAAGTGGTAAGAGATAATTGGGCTGGTGGAATCTCAAATCAATAAAACTATGATTAACAATGCTGAGCTATGCACCTTTATGAAACAAATCATGGATATTTCTGTCAAGAATAAACAGATGCTTGAACTTTCTTCACAGAAAATGGATAATCAAAGTCTTCATTCTGACAAATCCTTGAGCCGTTTAGCCAGTTCTTAAAAATTAAAACAGATAAAAGCTACCAGGCAGTATCTCACACACTTTGACCTTGACAACCAAATTTAGTCAAATAAATAATCATTATAAAATTGTGAATTAATTAAGCAGCAGACCATCAAAGAGACATCTGTTCAGACTGAACCCACCAAAATATAAAGGAAAAAAGAAGCAATTGTACTTTCAGATAACGCATTGTTTTTTAATGAGGAAGAGAACATTATCAAAAAGGAAAAAACAGATCAACAATCCAATGTACCGGCTAATCCTCTTAGCCCAGTAAGTTCTCTTGATTACACTGGACAAATGAAAAAATTTCTTTCAGGAAATATTCAGGATGAGCACATAGACGAAATGCTGAAACTTAGAGAGGATTTAATGAAAAAGCGTGAAGCTGAAGAGATACGGAAGCTTAATATTGATGTTTAAAACAAATTCCTATCCCAAGAAGAATTTCTAAGTAGTTTTGAAACTATTGGCAGAAAATACATGGAATAAAAAGCAGCCATTTAAAAAGCTAAAGAAGACATATCTCGCGGATATCACGCTGCTTTGAAGCTGACCAAATAAACATTTACCGATGCTAAGAAGCTAGGCTATAAGATGTCTGTTTCTCGATCTATGGAAGGCTTTAAATACAAAGCTCCTTTGATTTTCAACGACGTGATTATCGATTAAATGATGCACGTAAACCACTAATAAAGCAAACACCTCAAAGAAAAAAGGGAAATATAAAGCTCAAATAAATAAAATAAAGCAGAACAACAAAATCATTTGGATTCTTGCTCAGATTAGAGTAGTGACCTTTAGTTTTCAGAAGAATAACTTAAAAGGTTTAGGCGAGCACAACCTTATGATATTGAATTCGCAGAAGAAATCGCTGATCTCGGTAAAAATGTTATGATCAGCGAGGAACTCTTGCGACAGCAACTCGTGGAAGATAGTCAAGACAATGATTTGATGAAAACTCAGCATGTGTTTAGATAAATTTACCAAATCGAAGAGAGTTCGCCACATCAAAGCAAAAATGACCCAAAAGTTGAACTGATAACTTAAAAAGTAATTTAATGGATGATTTGGGAGTTATCTGGATAACTTTTGATCAAACCTCTGTTCTCAGAAAGACTCATGGACAAAAATCATTTCTACAGGCCTAAACCTGTATCTGATAAAGAACGATTGCGCTTTATTTCACTTCTGTAAAGATACTTTCCGACGGTTGAGCAGTTGAACAATAAATTAAATCAAAAAATATGCCCACTGCCAACTGAATTACTTAGATGTATGCGCATCGATTTTACTGATGATGATGAGGATGACAACAGCTACTAAGAAATTGGAAAATACGAATTTATTATTGGCCAATAGGTCTGCAATCAGGCCATACAGATATTTCGGCAGGAAATTGATAGTTAAACTCCAATTTCATTGCCGTCATTGACTGAAATTGATGAGCTCGTTCGATAGTATAATATAAACGAGCGAGTTGTGAAGTATGTACAGCAGCGTGAAAAGTATATTTCAAACAGGAAAAATCACACCAAATAGCTACGATGGGAAGTCCTTAATATTGAAATTCACTGTATTTTTGATGCCTGGAATGAGGAGCTAATCTACTTGCGCAGTCATAAAGTGGGATACAGCGGAATTGGATTAAATTAACTTACCCTTTCGGTCAAGGATAACAACTGTTTGGTTTCAGTCGATCAAACCATAACAATCATTGAAGAAGGCAAAAAGAGGCTCATTAATAATCTCAGTCTCAGTTCTCCTGCAATTTTATTCCCACTTTTGGTTGAATAGGAAGATGATGAACTATTGGACACAGATTCAAAATGGATATTTTATGCTGATTAGGCACTCAGCTATGGGCTGGAACTGGTTTACTTGATATAGGAGTAGGTCTTCACAGAACTGGCAAGATAATTACGAAAGAAAATGCTGCAGTTCACTTGATGGGTCATTTTGATGTTTACTGCTTCTATCGCCCAAATTTATAGCAAATAAGAATGAGAATAACTATTTGCCTTTATTGAAAGATAAATCAATCCTATTATATTTTGAATTAGTTATTTAGCTGCACATTATCATTCTATTATTAAATTTATCCAGGTGTGCCTTCAGCCTACAAAATGCTAAAATATTATAGAAGATGCAAAAAAAATATTCAGGCCTATCATATGCGAGGAACCTATTCCTATGAGCCTTGAAGAAAACTGTTTTATATTTCGAGTTGACTTGCAAGTGATATTTAACTTTAGTTAATTTAATAAATATTTAATATGCTCATTCCGATTATTAATTACTGAAAGTAGGGAGTTGTATAAGTTTAAGCACAGCATCCATTATTGTTAATTATTTCACAAATTAACAAAGAAATATTCTTGTTTTTTAATTACCATTATTTATCGTATTTTTACTACTGAAATAATTATTTGCTAAAAATATGAGACCTTTAAATAAGTGGCAAATTTAGAGCCCATATACACAAACAAAATCAGTCTCACTTAGCATCAGACTATTATTAAAAACTATAAACATTTGATCGGTATTCGACAGTGCCACGTGAATACTTTTTATAATTGAGGTGGTTCTGTATAATAATTACAAGTTAGAATTCTCTTACATTTCTCACTGCAAAAATGGAGGTTAATAAAGAGTAGGTAAAGACTTAGATACATAGACACCTTACCCGACAGTTCCCCACTATGATGAAGAGGCAATAATTGAACAGGTCCTCGTACTTATTACAAATACCTAGAGACTATCGCTCTAAATTGAAAATACACGGATTTACTCATAAGCTAATGGATTAGCGCCGCAATATCGGAAAAAGATTAAAAATATGAAAATGGGACGATCGTCTCAAAAATGTACCGTTTGCATGGAAGGTTTTACAGTTGGTAAGTCTAATAATATGTAGATTAAATCATTAAACGGCTTCCGTGCGGTCATATTTTCCATAATCAATGCGCAAAATCCTGGTTAAAAGTAAATAAACGATGTCCGCTTTGCCGTCTCGATTTGGAGCAACATTTTGAAACTCTTTAACAACCTTCGAGCCAAAAAGAATAAATTTCTTCTTGATCTCATCAAACATATATCTCAGTCTTCAGTAAAATAAGGTATTTATAATATCAGTTATTTGATAAAATGTCACGCCAATTTCAGAGAAGGAAGGGATCCGCTCCTTTTTCTGTGATTAAATTTACTCTCGCGTAGAGTTAACTATAATCTCTTTAGTCTATCCTTATAATTGTCCTTTTTTGGTGATTCATGCGATAGTTTTATCTCATTAATGGTTTTCATCATCGATTTTGCCATTTAATCTTCAGCAGTCTGGTGAAGCAGAGAGCTTGATTCATAAGGTGCACTGCACTTGGAAATAATGCTCTTTTTTTAATCCTTATTAATTGATGCTTTCAATTTGAGTTAAAATGCTTTAATTTGAGGCAGTTATGGTTCCTGCATTTTACTCAGAAGCAATTTATTTCTATTAACGTTTAAAAAAGTGACAGACTCACTTATATACCTTTCATTGATTGATCGGCTAATTTGCTTTAGTTTTATCAGCTACTCGCCTTTGCGGATCTCTTGAAAGTTTTACTACTTCTATTTATCGTCTCTTTACTTTTAAAGCACTATCTTTTTCTCTCTCAAACTTGTCGAACGACCAGTCGTCAGCATTTTGGTTTTTAAGGGAGTTAGCATTGTCATTGTGATAAGTTACTCACTCTTCAAAGATGGATTAGTGAGGGTAAATGTATTATGATGGGTTAGCTTTTCTTGATTGATAAACTCATAAACAAACTAAAGTTCACCAAACTCTTCCTCTGAATAGTTGTGCAGATTCCAGTGTAAAGGAAGAGTCTGCTTGAAATTTATAATTCCGACATTTTCCAATTGTTGATTGTAGAAGATAGTATCTTATTAGTCAGTAACGCAATAAAACAAGCTAATCTTTGAAAGATTTCGAAAAGTGCGATTTCCCACATGCTTAATGTACTTTTGCTCAATTATAGCTGAGGATATTTTATCATCTCCAACCTTGGAAGGATTATTCATATCAAAAGCTTAGAGATGATCTTAGGAAACAACTCGATAAGGATTGTAGTTTTAACCGCCTTTGGGTAATTGCTCACTTTTCAATGAACTGATATCTATAGTAACTTGATAGTGGAATAATGCATCATTTGATATCACAATGATTTTATTCCCAAATGCTAGAAAATCACCACTTTCAATATAATTAAATTTTTTAAGTGATAAGTTAATCTGGTATTTTTAGAGATCTTTCTCAGTCCAAAGATTGATGGTTGACTTTACGAAAAATGAAATGCCATTGGAAAGTTTTTTGTAAGTCATAACGAACATTTTGTTCTTGCAAAGTACATAAATAATATTTTGATTGGGGTGAAAAATAAGATTGACTAAATTCTCGAGAACAAGGAAACCCATTGATTTGGCGCGCTCGTATGAATATAAAAATAAATGAGAATCCCATTGGAATTGAACTGCTATAATATCGTGGGCTGGTGAAATTTTACAGAAACTAACGATTTATTTTTTGTTGTAAACACGTCTCTTTAAGCAAAGGTTTGTCACTTCTCTCAGCTCGTATATTTGAATTTCTCCCATGCAGCTTATCGTCAGCAATTAAGTTTCTCTTTCATAATAAAGATAGTGAGGCTTGGGCAGCATATTAAAACTGTGAATCAGTAAAAAATCTTGAGTTGAGTAAACTTTTATGTGTCCATCATCATTTACCAAAAATAGCATCTTCCTGAGTTCAATCAGGTGTGCTTTCACAATAGAATTTTCAAATATTCCTTTGAGCACTTTGATCAACACTCCATTGCTGTGACTAAATAATCTGACCTCTTTGGTAGTGACAATCATGATGTTTTTTTAAAGTTGACTTACCAAAATCACTGACTCTTTTTCAGTGTATATACTGTAACGCTGCCATCTATAACAGTAGTGTTTGCTGCCCACTAAACATATTCCTTACTAAAGAACCAATATTTGATCGAAAAGGATATTCTTCAACACTGAGAAAGTTTGATAACACTCAAAATCTCGAATATCCCATAGTTTCATAACGAATTGTTCATCTAATGAATAGACAACTGGCCGATGCTATAATACCCCGATCAATGATATCGTGCTTTTATGTCCCTAAAATCGTCCTTTTTAGGTTAAATCCTCATGTTAAGAAAGTTCGTACGATGTGAAATAATTTTAAAAGTTACTAACGAAGAGAGCCTGATAGCTGTCTGAAAAATTAATAGAATTGATGGATGTTTTGAAATTTCTTAGTTGAGCCCGAATTTCTTTCTTTTACAAGGAAACTAAAAATACATTCTTTTCAAATGCTAAGCACAGCAGTCGTCGATATTTTAATTCTTTTACGAATATTTTTTAGGTGGCTTTTTATTTTATCATCTTGAAGTGAGAAATTTGATACTAAGGCTCGAAGTTGTAACTGCTCAGTACAGACACTGCTGGTCTGTTGTCAAGAGCATACCAAATCTTTGAACTTTACATATAGCCAATTTTTGTGTATGGGTTTGTTTTTATAGACATTGGGAGGGGAATGTTTACCTCATATCTGTAGTTATCTTCCTTAGCCCAAAAAGAAATTGAGCTATTACCCAGCAAGGCTGCAATTCTTTGCTCTGCCTCAGACCAAGCAAGGCAAACTATGATAGCATCACTTTTCGAGATATCAAGTTAAGTCTTTAAAATTTTAATAAGTTCAAATTGATTATCCAGTAATTTAATTTGAGGCGATGGAAAATCCATTGTAATAAACATGTTATTATTCTCAGAAAAGAAACTTTGACCCACTCGTCTGTTGATATGAATAAACTTATCAGAAAGATAAGGTCGTTATTCCAAATGTTATCGCTACATCAATATTTTGCCAATGACTTACGGGGCAATAATTTTCTTTTTTAAACTTTCAGGGATTTAAAGCGATAAGGGGTATAACTTTTCGCTAATTTTAATTTATTCATTGCTGATGGGCATCTTTTCAGTAACCAGAGTGGATATATCAGAGAATGATATTTCATTTTTACGTGTGGATAGGCATATTTATTGGAAGATGCGAAAAAGTCCATACGTAAGATAGAAATCTTCCTCGCTGGATGGATGAAGAATATTCCTAAAAATTCTCAAAAAAGTAGCGATATTAAGAGATGTGTTTTTTTTCATAATTTTTTCGACTTTGATGAGATCTTTTTCAGTTAAACGTTCGATTAAGCGAGGTGGAGTAAATTCAGTCATCATTGGATTTCGTGTCATGGCAATGATTTTGTCTCTAAATCTTTGTTTGTCCATCAGTTGTATTATAATGATTGCGATTATTTTGTGTAATTCGGAAAGATAGTTAATTATACTTTTGAGATAAAAATCAATATTTGGGGTGATTAATGTAACAATAAATCATATTAACTTTCATCAAGATTATTTTAAAATTAGGATAAATATCTTTATATCTTCAAAACACTCTACTTTTTTAATTTATGATAAGTTTAAAGCTTTTATCATTATAATGATCATTAGCAATCATAGAGACTGATGAGGACCTAAATTAATATCAGGCATTTCAATTTCAATTTCTTTTTGTTCAACGTTCTATTATGTAAAAGGCTGCATTTTACGATGTCGGTTTCTAAAACGAATAATTTCATCTTTTAATCGAGTTAGAAGCATCATTTTATTATTGCGCCATTGTATTAGACACAAAAGACCTGTCATAAAACAAACAACAACTCCTATGACCAAACCATAAAGCAATAGTTTCTGAAACTTTGATTATTATGGATCCTCAATATGTAGATAGTAGCTTGTTTCAAGTTCACAATACTAATTGAAAAATTGTTTGCTGACTAAGCTATGGTCTTTATGTTAGCATGTTGAAATATTAGATATTAAGGCAATGTGATAATATTTTGATGCGGATGGATTTTAACTTTTCTTTGCTCTGCATACCATCGCCGGTTTTTCTACTACTATTTTGACGTACCGAATTTGGTCATTGGTTATTAAAAGAAATAAATCTGTTTTGATATGAAATAATTTGCGAATATCTCCTCCCTTTAATTTAACTGCATTATAAGATTTAGTAATCATTCGAGGATCGATATTGAACGGATATATTTCAATATCGTCGAAGTTTTATACTAAAAACAGAAAGGTATCAAATTATCTTTCCAGTTTATCAGCTGGAGATATTTCCTGAGTTGAGGTAAGGATGCTGAACACCTGCAGTGAATTTATAAAATCATCACTTTTAATATATCTGACTAAGTAGTGAGCTTCGGCCTAAATATCAAAACTTATTTCTACGATTTTGCTCCCATCAATGTCGTTAAAATTGATAAAGATAGAATTTTAGTGAACTAAAAATTGAAAATTACCTCCGAATGACTAAAAGGGGATGATAGTTTTTTAGGTAATCTTCCCTTTGAATATTGAATAGACGTATACTCCCGAGTAGAAATCTAGGACATAGAGTAAGTTCGATATTAAAGCAACGTCTTGGGCAAATATCTTTTTACTATTAAACTCTTTTATTTGGGTAAACTGCACTTTTTAGTCCTCCACAGAAGATGACTCGGGAATTACGAAAACAGAATCCAATCTCTTGAGGCCAATCATTATTTTGTTTTGACCATGAAGTATTTTATCTATTCCTCCAAAGTTTGCACTGTTAAATCCAGAAATTGATTATACTTTGAGTACTTTTGTCAAAATTGTTTTTGTCTTTACTTACCAAACGCCCAAACTTGTGAACACATATAGTGAATCTTAGTATGTGCTTGCCACCATGACTGGTGGAGAGGTGGCGCGATCACTATAGTAGTCTTCCCTTTCAATAAGTTCAGGAAGTTTATAAGAGGTGAGTTTATCGATCGAAATATCATTATACAGATAAGCTATGAGTTCTGATGACCCCACATTAAGAATATATAGCAAAGATTTAAAGCTGAGATGAACAAATTGATTCTCTTGCCATTTTGCCTTATTACTACTTGAGTACTCTTCATGTACTACTTTTATTTATTGCTTAATTGACACTTTTGCATTACTGAGAGTACATTCGAAGGGAAGCTAATTCATGCTGAGTTTGCTTTCTTTTTTAAAGGTGCTATTTGAGTTTTCACTCTAAATCGATCTTATTTTATACAGTTATTAAAGCCCAATCTCGTATAACCGTAAATTATTGTTCTAAAATGGTGAATCAAAATGAGGTAGCGGCAGAACAAATTTTTACCCAATCGTAACATTGATAATGGAATTAACTTTTTGCTTAAGACTTGTCCTAGTTAATTTGGGAAGTTCGGTGTTTAGTGATTCTACCAGTACGATAAGAATGGCATAAGCTGCGATTTTTATCATTTAAATGAAAATATAATAACATAGTATATAATTTATAGTGAAGTTGCTTCAAAGATAAAAAATAATTACTGCCATACTTAAGCTGATGTAAAAATATTAAAAAAAACCTACTTTTATTTTTAAAAAATAAATATAAACAATCTGGATTAATTATATTCACAATCCTTGAATTAAAAAGTCGATTAACTTTAGTCATTGACTTTTCAATAATAAAATTCTAACCATAACTAAACAGCAACAAGATTAATATGGAACTCAACAGATCTTAAACCCTTTTGGAAAAGAGGAACGTCCCTCATTAGAGTCGATTTTTTTAGAGATTACGGAACTCTATAGTGCTCCTCACCAGCTTGGCTGCTGGAGCATCTGCTATTTTCATTCTCATCAACACGTTTTTGTTCGCATTCGAGGCCTTTAGTATGGGACAGTAGGAAAATTAATAATTAGAGACCATTCTTGCAAATTTAGGCAAGCTTGGCTGCAAATTTTTAATGCTAGTGTTGTTCACTGGATCACTCATGATCGGAAGTTTAATTCCATTGGCCCTGATGTACATAATCTTAAAACCCTCGAAGTCAAATACAGACTGAAGGAGAACTAATAAATGGAGCAAACTTCATCATAGCAAATGACCTCTATTGATTAAATAGATTGAGTATAAACATAATTGCTAAATATACTTATATTTGTATTGATGATTTTATGTTTGTGTTGTATCTTTCAATCAATTAATGGTGTGAATGATGATTTTAATCGATAATAATTTCATGACTTTTGAGAACAAATTTTAATCATCTATTATCATGCGATTATAATTCACACATAAATTTCTCCTCTTAGTTAAGGTTTATTTCCAATTCATCCTTCTCATATCTCCAAAAATACTACAATCGAATAGAAGAAATTATCTTTAGGCATATATCGAAGATCTTAAAATAATTCCGGTTATTGAATAAATTTATAGCCATTATCGATATTTTTAATAATTTATAAGTCGATCATTTTTACTTTATTAAAGAGTTATATATAAAAGATAAATCATAAATACAACCATAAATCCCGATTAATTGTTTTATATTATATTCTTTTAACAATAAATTATATTTCAATCCGAATGGAAGTAACTTCTGCCATTAAATTTCATCGCAGCATGCTCTTTTTCGGCATTCTTATCTATATTTTCCCGCTCATAAATACAAGCTAATATAACGCAACATTTACATGCCAATCTTGCTATTCTTGCCAAGGCAGTAACACTTGTCTATATGTTAATGGAGGCCCTTTTTCATCATAATATTGGGGTTGCGAGTCGAGTTCCAACTGTAACAGTATGTTTCCCATCCGTCGCAGAGTTTATGAATGCAGTTCTAGTTCTTGTTCAACTTGTTGTTTCGATTAGACCTAATCAAATGGATACGAAAGCAGGGGTAATTGTTTCACATAATGGAATAAATCATAATGGTGTAAATTTAATCAGGGTTCATCATTAACTGAAATTATAGTAGGCGGAGTTATATTTTTGATTATCTGCATTGCTGGCATCTGCAGCAAGTGCAAAAATAACCAGAAGAACTAAAACTACTCGAATATAAATGGGTGATTATGCGCAATCTTATTTATCATGAAGTAGAAAAAATTCTACACTACCTTTAAATCGATTACTATCAAAGCAATAATAAGAAATTTAGAAATCAAAATAAATAAATAAAACAGAAGAATAACATCAATTTTAAGATATTACCAAACATATTTCTTAATAAATATTGACATCTTAATTTATCACAATAATTAGTTTAACATTCCATATATTGACCATCATTTATCATGCGAAAACTTTTTACCAACTCGGTGATAGGTAAAGCCAATTTATTTTATTTTCTTCTCGTCAAGAAGGTTTCGACCATCGAAGACGTAAGACGGCTTCTCCATCAGGTTGTAATATTCGGAGTAGTTATATGTTTTGAAGATATCCCATTCGGTCAAGATGATAATGGCATGAGATCCTTTTACGGCCTATTCGGGAGAACCACATTGCACCAGATTCTTTCTGTAGGATTCTTTCCATAGTTCATGCAATTTGATTTCTTCAATGAACTTAATAAGAGAATAGTTACATGGTCGAGTGTTGTCTTTGGATCATATATTTGGAGCTGAGTTCCTTATTCAAGGAGATAATGGCAAATTTAAACAGCTGGCGATTATCTTGGGTCATTAGTATCTTTTTTAAAGGCAGTTCCGAAGATGCAAACAGGTTTGCCCTTGAGGTTAAAGTTGAGGGATTGAAAAACCCTTAAAAAGAAATTTTTCTTTCGATATTCATTCATTTCGATAACTGCATTCCAGTAATTGGCCACTTCTGTTAGCCCCTTCATTTCAGCAAGATAAATCAAGGCCAATATATCTTTTTTGAAACAACTGCCACCAAATCCAACACTGCTGTTTAAGAATTTATCTCCGATTCTTGTATCTGCAGCAATGCATTTCCTAACTTATTGGACATCAGCTTCGTATTCCTCGCAAAGAATAGCGATGCTGTTGATGGATGAAACTCTTTGGGCTAAGAAACAGTTGGCAACTAATT
>Ga0302186_10001527_pt1 | contig 19064 bp, 18 predicted proteins | sample II_Bog_E1_2_FD_198782 | JGI IMG/M metagenome (GOLD analysis project Ga0302186, IMG submission 198782) | Peat permafrost microbial communities from Stordalen Mire near Abisko, Sweden - II_Bog_E1_1 | ecosystem: Environmental > Terrestrial > Soil > Wetlands > Peat | place: Sweden: Abisko...
TACAACAGTTGAGGAAAACGACTCTGATTCAAAAGGTACAACGATTGTTATTAATATTTCTCAAGAGTTTTTAGACCGAATCAATGACACGACAAAAAAACTCAAACTCAAGCAATCAGAGCTACTACGACGCGCTCTTATTTTTGGGTTAAAGTCAGCCTAGCAAGCACTGGATTGAAAAAGTGGAATGCAGATGGGGCGGAGGGCTTTTATCTGTGAGATTGACCCTAAGTGGTGCATGGCGATTATGGAGAGATGGAGGAAGAAAAACACTCAATAGCTTTTTCTTATAATGCAGAGTATAAAGTGTTTCATGTGGGAGCCAGAAGTTCAAATTTTTATCAAGCAGTTCAAAAAGTTTTTCCCTCGGTGGCAGGATCATCACGCCTTTTTTTGGCTCTCACACCACCGCTATCTATACTTTTATTATTACAATGAGCCTGTAAGAATCAAAAGAGCTGTTCCAATAACATCATCAGAATATCCTTCTTGCCTTGAGAAGGCAACTAGGTCATTTATGAATAAGTCAAAACCATTTAATACTTGTTGATCAACAGTAACATGGTATGAATACACTTCTTTCATTAAAGATGTGTAGTAATCAACAATGGATTCAGACTCATCAGCCCCTTCTAAGTAAATTTCTCTTTTTTCTGTTAAATTACAATCCTTAATAGGATCAAGAAAATTTTTCAACTCAGCTCGAGATACCTTGTCTCCGTGACATAAAGTTGCAAGAATCGAATTTTTCCATGCATTTAATTCGGTATCATTTCCTTTTCCAGCATGTACTTGATTCCATACTAACAAATTAACCAACATTACTAAAAAAATATACTTTTTCATACACGTCACTCTTACTTTAAATCAAAGAACCAACTCGCCTCACCCTTAACAAAACGTAACACATCATCAAATACTAAAGCCTTTTTTGGCCCAGTTCCTTCGACTTTGTTATATCCTCTAGCTTCAATTAAAGCAAGTCCGTTATGTTTCTCTGCTTCCATAGCACCCATTGAATCAGGAATTTCAGTTTCATCTTTGCTTAATCCTTGTTGATATTTTGTCAACAACCCAGGAGGAGGAGACAGTAAGTCAACTCTTTTACAGCTACCATCTGAGTATCTAACTAACTGCCGATTATTCCTCCATTCCGAACCATCGCTGCTAATAACCGATTCATACCATTTTTTTAAACTTAAATCAGTTTGAAAAGCCTTTCTTTCACTTCCTTTGACTACATAATCTGTAACATACTGTCTAAGTTTATACTTACTGCCATGCTCATTTATTATTGGGCCAAGCACTTCCTTAAATATGCGTTTCTCCTCTGGTGTAAGTGATTCAAAAAGACTAGAAAATGGAACTCTGGACATGAGTGCTAAATACTGTTTCAAACCAGGTTCACTAGTAGTAAACATTTCATTATTATTAAATAATTGATGCCAATAAAATAAAAATATGTAAGTAAACCCTTTAAGAAAAGGATGTTCATCTAAATTTTTTATAATTTTATTATCTTTAAATTTCTCATTTACTAGAAATCTTATCATAGCTTTCTGGTATGCATTACCACTAGGGACTGTTGTCTTCATTGGCTTATCCGGACTTTTTAGTACAAGTGTTGGATTTAAACATGATAAAAAGTCACGAATATCATCATGAATACCTTTAAAATGATCAAATATTTGAGGTATAAGATTTAATGAAACCTGATAAGTTATTTGAGGTCTAATAATAGGATCTTTATCTGATACTTTTACGGTTAACCATGTCTTGTCATGTTCGTCAAATGTAACTTGAAGTTGATCGTCAATCGACTTGCCTTTATTAATAAAGTAGCTGATTAGTTTAGGTGTAATCTTAATTAAGTCATCTTTATCGAACATGTCATTAAAATTAAGAATATTCTCAATATCTTTTGTAATTCTCATTAACAATGCTTGTTCATCAACACTAAATCCACCAATAGTTTTACATTCTAAATTCCTATCATTCACCGGCATGGCTCCAGTACTTGTAGCTGTTTTATCTAAAGTGTCGTCTTCAATCCTCCATATATCCCTACCCTTTCTTGAAACTGTTAGACCCATTCTTTCTTGTTTCCCAAGTTGAAGTTTTAATTTTGGAGTTTCAATTTCTATTCCCATCTTAAGTTGTCCAGACGACTGAGAAGAAACTAAATGTTCAGACATAGAAAAAGATTTAAAGCCTGCTACTTCTAAAACCACTAGCCCAATCTCTGTATTGATCTCTGCTTTATCTGTCGGAATTGACCCTAAGTCTTCTGCAGCAAGTGATGGTTCTTTTTGTATTTTTTCAAAAACCTCTTTTGCTAATCTAATGAGCTCCTTCTTTTTTTCTCCCTCTGGTTTTTTAAGTATTTCATTGATTTTTTCGCTTTTATGCATTTCAACAATGAGCTCTCTCTTAATATTCTCATTAAACCCTGCTAATGTTTCATTCATTAAGAGGACTGGTAGAATCAAGTCGCCAACAATTAATATTGTCAAAATATGCTTTAAAATAATAATGAATTTTGATTTTAATCTAAATATAATTTTCATTTGGTATAAATATTATCACATTATAACGATTGAGTGTATTTAAGTTTTTAAAATAAAAAAGTTAACTATATTTATTATTCTTATGCAGTCTATATCCCCAGAAACTGCCCGCTAAACTCCCCAGGCCTGGCATGCAAATACTCCCCTACCGTGGTTAATTTCGAATGCCCGAGATTTTTTTGTAAAACATGAAGAGAACAACCACGATCCAAAGCATGCGAGGCATGGCAATGTCGCAGCCAATGAGGAGAGACTTTTCTAGTAATCCCAGCTCGCAAGGCCGCATTTCTCACAATCAAATGAATCTGACGAATGGAGATCCTCCCCTGCACTCTTGAAATCCACACAGGCTCAAAATCCAGAGCGTCTTTTTGCTTGAGCTTCAACAGATCCTGAAAAACTCCAGAAGACAAACCGACGGTTCTTTTCTTGTTTCGCTTGCCAATGACTGTAACCTGTCCCTCACCATTTTCTCGCTCTTGGAGTGAATCCCAATTGATGCTCACCAATTCACTGACTCGGAGGCCGCCGCCGTAGAGAACTTTTAGGATGGTACGATTTCTAAAATCCGTGGTCCGATCAATCATCCTAAAAACTTCTTCTTGAGAAAGGTACCTCTCAGTAATTTTGTTGTGAGCATCGATCGATTTAAGATCTTCTGCTGGATTCTCTGAGATGTATTTTTTATTCCTCGCGAATTGAAACAGAGATTTAATAATAGCGACTCTCTGCTTTTGAGTATGGGCGCTTTTGTGCTTTGCTAAATCAATGAAGGATTGAATAAAGGATTCGCTGACCTCTTTCAGTGATTTATCGCCTAGACAATCCAAAAGCTCACGAGCCACTCGCTTGTAATCGATTTGCGTTTTTTTTGCTTTTCCGTGCAACCAGAGTTTGATCAACTCCTCATCTTGAGCCCAGGCAATCCTAAGCTTGGCCATGTCGAGTTCAGACTCTATTTTTGGGTCATTTTTAAGGTCTGGAGCATTCAAAAATGCAGGGTTTTGGAAGCTTTCCATATCCAGATTTTTCGAATCTTCGGAAATTGGGAATATTGTTGTCTCTTGAAAGATCAGCGTATCATTAGATATATTCATTCAATAGATGAGAATCTACCATGATTTTTCTCCATCTAAGGTACTAATGGAAGATTCCACATAACAATTTCGTATATCAGCCTCAGAGTGAATCATACCCATCAGGTCATACACTTTTTTTTCAAGGTCTTGATCGTCTTTGTAAGATAAAGAGAATTCATATTCACATCGATCTTCAGATCGTTTCTTTGCATCGTAAGCACTGAGAATATACGATTCGATATCATCGATAGCCCGACTTTGACCTCGAACAAATTTGGAATTATTATCAATGAACAAGTGAAGTTTTAGAGTAATCGTTTTCTCAGGCTCTAATATGGGCTCGGAATCCAGTTTGATGCGACCATAGGCTCCTATTTCTGGATGAGGTTCAAGCGCTAAAATGGTGATTTCACCTCTTTTAGGTCCATAGACCCAAAACATTCTGGCAGCTCCTGGCGTATGGTTTTCTAAATAAGATTCAAATATTTTTTTCCGATACTTTTGAGTCAATGTCGTAATTTCATGACTGTTAAGGCTCGGATAAAAAGGGTTGTTTTTTAGGAAGTTAAGAGCTTTTCCCCATTTTTTATAGAGCCGCTCCTCGTCTTGAGAAAGCTCTCCTGCTTTTGATCTTTTCTCTAAATTTCTCCAAAGCTGCTCCATCGTGGGAACACCCATGCGAATGACAAAAGGAGGGCCGGATTGTTTTTCAGGTTTATTTTTTTGCTGCTTTTTCATGGACTACTTCATCAAATTCACTCAAATCAATGGGTGCACTGACCCGACCTTCTCCGAGATTCAACAGGGATTCATTCAAAACAGAGAGAGTTTTTTTACTAATTACTTCTCTAGGATCGACTAAGGCTCTGGGGCGTAAAATAATCTCATCTGATGCCGTGACTTCCATTTCGTAATACCTGGCAAGCTTAACCTTGGGGAGAGTAATTCTCCTTTTCTCATCGACTTTAGCAATCTCAAACACCTGCGGATCAAACGCTATTTTGCTCTTAAAAGGCATATCTTTCCTCCTTCTTTGATTATCGCCCACTTTCCATAATCCCACAAGATAAATACGGGATCATCCCATAATGGGATATAGGAATTGAAGTCATTCGTCTAACAATGTAAAAAAATAGAGTTTTTGGATGTCTCGATCGCTAGATCTTTGCTTAAAACCTTGGAAATAGGAAAAAGAGTGTTTTTAAAGCAATCCTTGGATAACCAGACTTTCCAGATCAACTACATATTTAATACAATACTATTTATATCAACAATTGGAGTTTAACCCAACTTGTTCACTCAGACTACCACTAATTCTAGTTAGTGGAAGTTAGTTTGGGCGGATTAATCCTGAAAATTTCTCAAATAGGCATGGTTTTTTCAAAAAACGACTCTCAGGCTAAACTCGGAAAACTCGACTTATACATCGAATCTTTCAGTACCACGAGTTTTTGCTTGCTTAACTTTTGGATCTCATTGCATATTTATAAAAAAGACGTACCACCAAAAAAGGAATTTATGGATTTAGCGCTCAGATACCCCATCCTCGTTCAAGTCATCACCCGAAACGATCGCGACGTCTTTTACGGCTGCGTCCCTGATTTTGGAATTGAAACCTATGAAGTGGTTGACCCTGGAAACGTTCCGCAAGAATACATGTTTCATGTGAAACTCAGACGAATGATCCGAGAAGCCATTGCTGTTTGCCACGCTGAGGAAAAAGAACTTCCAATCATTCATCCTGTTTCAATTTTGGGCTACAGCTCCCCTGCCCTTCCTTATGATAATGAAAATCAAAAATCCTCAAGCATGATTTCGACAACTCTAGCTGCTCAGATGCTTGGAGTTCACGCCGATACGATCCGCAGTCTTTTTGATTCAGGCGTTCTGAAAGGTTCTCTTACCCAGGGAGGCCAGAGAATGATTCTGATCTCTTCAATCCAAGAAGAAGAAGCTCAAAGAACTCAAAGAGCAGAACTCAGGAAGCTGGAACTCCGAGCGAAAATGAAAAATTCAAAGCGCAAGCAACGACGGATTCAGCAGCAAAAGAAAGAAAAGCTGGAGCGTTTTCAAGCAACCATGACTGAGCTTACTCAAGCTGAGACTTAGCGATGATAAAATTAAAAGATCAAAACACTCTGATGTCAAATCCGACTTTTTACAGCGTAAAAAAAATTCTGACCAACTAGGCAAAAAGATCCAGATTCTACTTGCAGAAATTTTCAGTCAGTTACAATATTTATCTGTATCTTGATAGATAAACCTTTTAAATTATTCTACTGGCGGTTAAACATGAATGCAGAGAACTACACTGTTAAGGATATCCAAAAGCTTTATAGGCTTGACGAAAGACTTTCGCGTTCTACTCTTTTAAATGCTGAAGCTAGAGGCGAAATCCCAGCTGCAAAACGCGAAACTCGAGGAAAAACGGAAGTTAGAATTTGGTCAACAGACCAACTTCCTGAAATTGGTAAAAAGTTTGGTTTCCTCTCAGGAAGATTAATTGCTCCAGAAATTATTGCTTTTTTTACTCAAAAAGGCGGCACCCTTAAAACCACCCTATCGTGGACCTTTGGACGAATACTAGCAATCAATGGCGTTCGGGTTCTTTTCATAGGTCTTGATGTCCAGGGATCACTGACAAAAACTGTAATGGGTGAGCCAGAAGCAAAAAGTCTCGAAGAACTACAACGAATCAAACAGGAAACAGGAGGATTGTTTCATATATTATTTCAAAATGGGGTTGAATTTGAAGACGTCATAAAAACTACGGATCTCCCAACTCTTGACATCATTCCTGAAACTGGTGAACTTGGCGCGCTAGCTCTACGTCTTGCTGCTGACCCTATGAGAGCTTCAGTTTTTAAGAAAAGACTTATTCCGAAATTAAAAGATTATGATGTTGTAATTTTTGATAACGCACCATCTTTTTCTACTTTAGTCGAAAATTCACTATACTCTGCAACCACTGTCATTAGTCCTATCGCCTGTGATTATGGCACATATCAAGTATTAGGAACTAATCTTGAGGCCGTAGCACAGTTTCAGAAAAGTACCGATGTAGAATGGAGAAATTACTTATTTGTACCCACACTCCTTGAGCAGACAAAACTAAGTCAACAAATTTATGAATCCTACCTTAAAACCTACGCTGGACAAATTATCCCGTACCCGTTACGTCGCGCAGTTGGAGGGCAGGAGGCTTCTGTCTTAAAAAAATCAATAATTGAGCACAGTCCTACTTCCCTATTAGCTGCCGATTATTATCAGCTTGCTAGCTCAATTTGGCAGCGGCTTGTTGATGCTCAAAGTAAATACATTACTAAAGGTAATTAGTTATGGCACTTAAAGGAAATCCTTTTGATAAAGAAATTATTCGCCCCCAACTACCAATTACAGGGCCAAGAATTAAACCGAAATTTGAAAAAATCGAACTAGGAGCTGTTCCTTCCTCAACTCAGACAATCCCTTCTTTTATAAAAGATAGTGAAACACAAACAAGGGAGATTCCACAATCTAGTGATGAAATAGCACCTAGTGTTGATATCGCACCAGATGCGATAAGCACACCTAGTGATATATCAACACCTAGTGATATAGAATCACTAAATAAACAGAAAAAAATCATTCAAAATCAAGAAAGCATTGTTACTACTGGCACTAAACATCTAGACACTACCGCACCTAGTGTTAATACAGCACTAGATGATTTAGAATCATCTAGTGCTGTTTCTGCACCTAGTGACGAACCAACACTACATCAGCAACAGAAAATTATTAACAATCAGGAAGCAGTTAAGCCAACCACTAATAATGACGCATCATTAGCTAGCAACAGCTCAACACTAAATAACATTACAACATCTAGTGCTAAACCATCACTTAGTGACGAACCAACACCTAGTGCTGAATCATCACCTAATAAACCACCTAAATCAGTTATTAAAGAAGAATTAATTACTGATAGTAGAGCTTTCAATCCAAGACAACAGAAAGAATCTATTGGATACGCTGGACTGAATCACAAAGCGGCTGAATTCCTTTACTCGACTGCATTAGATGCAAATGAATATAGGCTGATTATTTTTATTATACGTGAAACATGGGGATGGAAAACTTCATGGCTTGATGTTTCTGGTGCTATGGCAGCAAAAAAAATTGGCTGGGACACCTCCCAATTTTGGAGAACTATGAAAGGACTTAGAAAAAAAGGATTGGTTTTGTCTGAACAATTAGACGGTTCAAAAAGTAATTATTATTGTCTCAGTCCATCCTTTTTTGGAAATAAACCAAAAATCAAAAGTAGTGATACAATCACACTTAGTGATTCTACTACACCTAGTGCAGTGCCATCATCATCATCTAGTGTTGATGTCTCACCACGTACTCAGTGTGATGACAACACTACTACAGACAGTGCAACTAAAAGTAATCACAGTACAATTTCTGGTCTAAAGAAATCTCTAAATAAAGATTTAAAGAACTCTCTCTCCCTATTAAATTTTTTAAAGCTATCTCAAATCTCCGAACTCGAAGCACGATGGTTATCATTCATGAAAAAAGAAAGAGAGAGAGAAGAAAAAGGATTACTTAAGCTCTTCCAGCAGAAACCTGAAGAGGCAGAGCTAATTTTTAAGGCTTTCCAAATTGTTCTCAAAGAACAGGACGAGTATGGAGAAATTAAATCAGCTATTGCAGTGCTTGAAACAAATTACACTACCCAATATCGGGCAAAGGCTTTAGCTGCAATTGCAAGACAGCAACAGAAGGAAAAAGAGAATCAGACTTCAGTTGAAACTGAAACTAAGAGGGAAGAAGAACAAGATGCAGAAGCAAAACTGCAGATGATACGAATGCAATGCTTTCAGGAAGCATTCCCAGATATGACTGATCGCAAAGAATATATTTTAACCACCTGCAAAGCTAACCCGATGTTTACTAACTTCGGTTTTAATTCTCCTATTGCAGTTAGTTATGCTGTTGGACATTGGGCTACTCATGAAGGCACAAATCAAGTTCTAGCTGCGCTTAATCAACAAACACAAAATTAAAAATTCAGTCTAGGGGGACTTATGGACACGGAAGATCCAAAAGAAAAGAAACGCGAACGCAATAAAATTAACTATCTCCAAAATAAACCTGAGCTTTCAAGTCGCGCTAGGATGAGATACCACGAAAAAAAGTTTAATCAACCAGATCAGCTGATAATACCCTTTCCTATACGCACACAAACGCCAAATAATAAACGAACGAAGCATAGGCAAAGGTTGCCCACTGTAAAATTTCTAAATTCAATTCTTGAGCCTTTTCTGTTTGTCTCGTTGATTGTTGTCTCAACCTATTTTTTAATGCGAGAAACCGTTCACTTTCTGAGTGCAACAGACACCACAGGTGCAGCTTGGTTAAAAGCAATGTTAGGGGAGGGGATGGTTATCGCACTCTCTTGGGTTCGAATTCAAGGGATCAAAATGCAAATCTGGCGAGCTGTGTTACTGATCGCTCTGTTTTGTTACAACGGGTGGGCGATTGTTGGAGGAGTATGGACACAAGGTGTTCAAAAAACGATTACTGCATCAGTTATCCGTCAGGAAGTCGAAGAATTGAAAGCTGAGATTACAAAAAAAGAAATGCTGCGTGCAAGCTTCTTTGACCGTGACATGATCAGTCTATCTCGAAAATACGAGCGTGAAATAGCTGCGCTGCGAAATGAATTAAACCTTGCCCGTACTGAAATGCTTAAAACTCCTGCTGAAAGTCTGAAAATTAATTTTTTCAGCTTCACATTTTTCAGACTCCTCGTCATGTTATCAAATTCATTTCTCGTTACTTATTTTTCAGCCTTTTTCAGACAAAGACCCGCTCCAGTCCTACGTCTTGTCCATGGCTGAAAAATGCTGAAGAATTCTGAAAAATGGCTGAAAAAAAGTAGATCAAGCTGAAAAATGGAAAAAACCTCAAGGAAGGAGAGAACAAGATGAGTATCGTAAGCACTTGCCAAGGACATTGTGGCCGCAGAGGAAATTTTCTTCATGGCTTTTGTTCAGAGTGCATCCAGAAATTTTGTAAGCGGTGCGGAAAAAAAATGGAAGAAATGACAGACCCGCTATTTTGTCCAAGCTGCATTGAAACTCGAGGCACTGAGCAACAGAACGTCGTGAGTGATTCCATTCCTATGCATATTTTTGATCCTGTTATTCTTGGATTGAGACGGCAGCTTCGACAACTAGAGGAAGAAAAGAGCGAACTCGTTTACACAAAACAACACAGTGCAATGACTCTGCAAATCACGCTCATTAACCAGAAAATGCGGGATCTTCGAAACAAAATTAAAGTGAGACAAGCGGGAGAATCTCAATTGGAATGTAAGAGATGAGAATTCTTTCTTCCTTTTCTGATTTAATCGGTTACTATGAATGCGTTGACTTAGGGGCCGCGGAATCTACTCTCACAAGTTTACGCGGCCTTTCAGTTATAAAAAGGAGCCTACATGGCAAAGAAAAAAGCAGCTAAAAAACCAGCAAAGAAAAAAAATACAAAAAAGAAAGCGAAGAAATAGGGCCAGGGGGAATTATGAATAAATCCGAATTAATTGCTAAAATTGCAGAAAATAAGGAACTTTCAGAACTTAAGAAATCTCAAATTGAGCTGATGCTAAATGAGACTCTGACAATCATCAAGAAGTCTGTGAAGAAGCAAGATGTCACCCTTATTGGATTTGGAACATTCTCCAAGACCAAGCGTAAGGCACGGATGGGTAGGAATCCTCAAACTGGAAAAGAGTTGAAGATTCCAGCGACCACAGTTCCAAAATTTAAGGCTGGTAGGGAATTTAAGGATTTAGTGCGGTAGGTTTACGTAGATAACTGAATTTTAAATATGAAGTGTATTACACACTTGGATAGTGATGATAGCTATAGTATAAAATACCATATATTGAAACTATGGAAATAGCCTTTTAGCCTCAAGGTCAAAGAATCCACTAAAATTTAGTATTGGTCATATATGCAAAAGTAGAACTATCATGAAAAAATATTTTTTAAGTTTTTTTGTTATTTTTTTTATATTTAATATCTTTACTGCCTATGCAGTAAAACCGAAATATGGTCCAGAGTTTCGACCTAGAGCAATTCCTCTTTACAAATCATATGAATTTTTCTCAAAAAACAGAATAAATCAGGACATGTTCTGGGCTCTTATTTCGTACTATATTCCACAGCATAATCAGTATTCTTGTTCATCAGCTGTAACTGCAACAGTCTTAAATGCTGCTAGGTCTATTTTAGATCGACACTCTGATGAAAAAGTAATTACGGAGGCTGATCTTTTAGAAAAAGTAGACCTTGAGAATTGGAAAGAAAATGTTTCTGAATTTGGGAAAGTTGATCAAAAAGGACTGACTTTAGATAGCTTTCAGAAAGTTATTAAAAAATCATTTGAGATTTATGGATTTCCACAAGTAAAAATTCATACAGTCATCGTGAAAGACACAACAGAAAAAACAAAATCTGATCTTATCCAAGAACTTAATAAACTTTCATTAAAGCACTTCATAATAGCAAATTTTGACCAGAGTATTTATACAGATGATGCTGTAGTTGGTCACTATGCGTCAATCGGATCTTACGATCAAGAAAGCGGTAGAGTTCTCATTTTAGACCCTGATAGAACTTTTTATGAACCATATTGGGTCTCAATAGATACATTTGTGTTAGGTATGGCAACGCAAAATCCCTATGATCATAAATATCGTGGTTATATGATTGTTGATTTGAATTAAAAATTCTTATCTCCACTCCAAATTCACGGTTAAGAAAGTTTTTAAAAATACTGTTCGTTAAATAACTTTAGCGAATAGCAATACTAATAGTGTAGCTTCATTCAATCTTGGTTGAGCAGTGTTAAAGGTGAGGTATGTATTAAATTCAATATTTTTAAAATTCAAAAAAATCCCAGGTCCAAGTCTGAAATTATCAAATTGCAAACTTTGTGGAACTAACCTATTTTCTATGTACCCTTGAATAATTGAACTTATACTAACACCGAAATGTTCAGTAAGGTCATAGTTGAAGCCAGTTCGGTCAAAAATGTATAGAGACCGACCTGTTGAATTCTGCTGAAAAAACTGCCATCTAAATATGGCAAATGAGTCAAGAAAAAAATTAGACTGCAATGGTCTCACTGTAAGATAATCCTGACTTACAAAAGCAGTTATTAGTTGGTGTTTTTTTGCTTCATGATTGAGTGGTAGAACAACCCGAAAGTCTGCAGATAATTTTACAACTGTTGTAGAAATGAGTCTCCGATCTCCAATTCTAACAGCTGGATTATAGATAGACGAATTTTCAAAGTTAATAGGTTGTATTTCCATACCTAATACAATGCCTACAAAACTGGAAGAAGTGAGATTGTAGTTTAGAAATAAAGTGTTGTACATCACTGGCGATGTTAGACTATTTCTTTCATAAGTAGAGCTATCAAATATAGATGGGATTCTATAAGTCCCAAAATAAGTAGCAGAGAAATACGGATTTTTAATGGTGCTGACACTTTGACTAGCGTGTGCGCCTTGGTAAATAAAAATAAAAAGCACTAAAAATAATTTAAAAAACATTTTATATACTCATACGAATGAACTCTAAATCGCCATCTACTAGTAAATCATTTGCATACATTTTTTCAGCTTCATCGAGGGTGATCCATTTGTATTCGCTCAATTTATTATTGTTTAGTTGAATAGAGCCATGCGCTAATTCACACTGGCCAGCTAGCACGTAAAAATGTTTTATTATTTGTCTTTCTTCGCTAATATTAGAAAATACTTTTGGTAATATTTTTATAGAGGTAACATTGACACCTAAATAGTCTTTTAACTTTTCTTTGAGTGCTGTATCAAAATCTAATCCAAATCCAGCTCTACCGCCTGGCAGTTCCCATCTGTTTAAACATTTATTTGATGAAGATGAATGTTTAAATACAACAAGAAATTTATTATCTTTCTTAATAAGTCCTGCTACTACTATATATTGCAGTTTTTCCATTGAACTACTCTCCTAATTCTTCGATTAAATTTGATAAAATATAATCTTTTGCACTAATTAAAATATTCTCATTTATTGATTTTTTTATGAGTGAACGATCAGCTGGAACTTCTCCAGTCAACAAGACAGCTCTGTTTTTAAAACCTTCGTCGATAATTAATTGAAAACCAGTTTTTCCTCTAAGTTGAAACTTGTGATCAACTATTAAAAAATAATCTGGATATTTTTTTGCAGCAGTTAAAAAATCAGTTTCGTTTTTATATATCGTAATGCGATTAGAAAGGTGAGTTGAAACTGTATTTTTGATTCTATCAATAATTTTGAGATCATCATCAAGAATGATAATTGGTCGGTTTATTTTTGATAATTCATAATGCCATTCAGGTGCTTTGACTAATGGAATGGTTAATTCTACTAATTTGTATTCACTATTGGATTCGTTTATTTTAAAAAACCCGCCATGAAATTCAAGTGAAGTTTTTACTCCTAATAAACCAATATTAGTTTCCCCTTTTTTAGGAGTTATAGCTTGACCTAAGTGTAATCGCTTTTTTACTTCTTCAGAAAAATGAGGGCCATAATCTTTTATGACAATATTGCAATAGTCAGTACTGTTTTTTGAGTTTAATTCAGTAAATATTTCAATATCTTTTCTTGTTGAGCGAGGAATAGCATGAATGAGTGCGTTAGAAATGACAACTTCTAACCACATGCTGATTACATTTGAATTGATACTGACAAATTTAAGCAAGGCATTTTTTTCAAGAAAAAAATAAATTTGTGCTTCGTTTATTTCTCCAAAGTTTTTATACTTGATGATAGCATCTTCAAATGCTTTTCCTAAAATCCAATATTGATCATGATGTGTCTTTATTTCTTCGTGTTTTAAATTAAAAAGTCTATCTTTATTTGAGTTAAGAAACTCTATAACTAAGTCTTTTGCTTTATCAAATGTAGCTTCTATAGATTTAACAGTTTTTGATAATCGGTCAGACTTGAGTTGTGGAGCTATTTCATTCAACTCATCTAAAGAAGGTTGAATCATATTTTTTAATTCATGAATAAAAAGATAAACAGTTGTTGCTGTTTGATTCTGGTGTAATGTAAATTTCTGCTGTGCTAGAAGCTTAAAAAAAGCAGATTCAAGTAATGTTTTTGAAAAAAATAAGCCAATAATAAAAAAAGTCATTGGAAATACAATTCCTAATATGAGTGGCAATAAGTTTATAATGGGTTTTTCTTTCCCTATTACGAGCAGAAGATTTCCAGAGCCTAAATTGCCAATATGCCAAATAATATTTGAAGGTGAATTAAAGCACTGAGAGAGTGAAGTACATGACTCATTCTTTACTAAAGAAATTTCATAAAGCCCTAGATCCGTCTTAGTTTTTGATATTACATCTATTGTAGAAGGGTCATTCTGATTATAGCCTGAAGCAATATACGTAAAAATTGAAGACCTTGCCTTTTCAAAATCAGAGAGTAAAGATTTTTTAATAGAATCGATTTGGGCTTGGCGAGTAAAGTAAAAATTTGCAGAAGCACCAAATAGTACAGAAATTATAGCTGTAAATGTTAAAACAATTTGTGCCTTTTTAACAAGATCTGTAGTACTAAGATTATGATTAAATGGAGAGTTGTTTAACATAAAAAAACTTTCTATTTTTAATATAATACAAAGAAGCAGAGTTATTATTAATGATTGAGCGCCCCTTTTGTTGGTAGATTAAAGAAAATTCTCTAGAATTCATAGGTTTATAGATACAAATGAATTTTGCAAAATTTTCAAGAGCTGAGATATAGACTGCACCTGCTCCATGCATAGGTGGTTGTGTTTTAGATTCAGGTAAAAGTTGATATGTTTTATTTTTATTCAATTGAATTTTTGCGAGTGGTAATGATCTTATCACTATGGCCTTAAAATGTTCTGGAATGTCAACATTTGTAAATAACCCAAAGGCTGGGTCTCCCCAACCATCAAATGCTAAAAATGTGCTAGAACTAAAAATTAAGGTAGATAAATGGCTTTTATTAATTTGATCAATGATATAAAAAGAAACATCCCAATAGTTTGGAATGAGAATGTATTTAGGCTTTTTTGACACAATATATGAAAATATTGAATCTAGATTTGGAGTATTTGACTCAAGGTCAATATGTCCAATTTTGATAAAACCTGAAAGTTTTGCAAATTTATCAAATTGGTCTGAATGGTTTTTACAGTCAGGGCAATTTGTTTTTACTAGAGATAGATATGATGGCGATTCAGATGAATGCTTTAGTTCTTGAACCATGAGTTTAGTTAAAGTCTGTGGAGTATGAGCAAATGTTCGATGTATTGCTGGTAGTTCAAAGACTTTTTCACTCGAAGCTAATGGACTAAAACTAGGGACTCCTGGAGCGATATTTGTTTGAATAAGGTAATGCTGGGATTGTCTAGGTCCGACGATAAACCAAGGATTTAGACGTGTGCTTTGGAATTGTACCAGGTGTGCCAATTCAATTGGGGAATCCTCTTTAAAATGAAATGACTCTAATTTTGAAATATAACCACATGATTTCGTAATGTGATCAAAAACTTTTGTTGCAAGATTTAATGCATGCATCAAATCTGAGGACGCTTTTGTAGGTGTTTTTGTGTTTGTGTGGCTCAGTGGTTCAAAATGAATAATAGGGACTTTAATTAATATTGGTGATTGTGAAGAATATGTATTGCTCGAAAAAATAAGTAGAAAAATGATGCTAATCATAATACGACCTTAAGTCAAAATCTTTAATCTTATTATTTATTGTAGATAAAGGAATTGTGCTTTCGCGTGCGAGTCTGGAAGCATTTCCGTTAAAAATTTTAAATGCTTCTTTCCAGTATATTTCTTCTGCTTTTTGTAGATATTGATCTAGAGATTGTTTGTTCACATCTCGTTCATGCCGTGGTAAAAGTAATTTAATGTTGGTTGATAAGTTCTTTTTTTTAAAATCTTTTGCCTCTATCTTTTGAGATGAACGAAGTTTTGCATTGATATATGCTTCTTTAAGTGATTCAAATAGTTCTCTAACGTTTTCTGGCCAGTCTGTTTCTTTTAAAAGGGTGAGAGCCTGTTTCGACATTTCTAGTGAAGACTCTTTTTGAATAGCAAGAAAATATTTAACTAAGAATGGAATATCATCAAGTCGTGACTCTAATGAAGGAATTGTAACTGTATGTAGACTAATTCTCTGATAAAGTGATTTAAGAAATTTCCCATTTTGGATACAATTTTCAATGTTTGAATTTGTAGATGCAATAATTCTAGTCTTAGATATTTTTGTAGTTGTACCATTTACAGGTAAATATTCTCTATTTGTGAGAAATGATAATAGTTTTCTTTGATTTTGTAATGACAAATGATCAATATTTTTTAAAAAAAGGTCACCTTCGTGAGCAAGTTCAAGAAAGCCAGGTTTTTCTGGTAACTCTTCTGTAAATCGAGTCTTCTGGAATCCTAAAAAATCTATATCAAATGAACTATTTGTAACAAGGCTGCATTCAACTTTAATGAGTGTTCTTTGATTTCTAATATCTTTATTAAAATAATTAGCTGCTAACTCCTTACCACTTCCTGGAGCACCACGGATTAGTAGAGAACTAATGGATTCACTTCTTAAAATATCTAATTTCAAACGAAGTTCTTTAATGACTGTACTTTCTCCAATAATTTCGTTTCTAAAACTATCTTTGTAAATTGCAGAAAGCGCTTCATTTCTTTTTTTGTGCCTATTTGTATTAATGATTCGAGGGATTCTAATGAGCAAGTTAGTTTGAAAATTACTATCTTTTTCAATGTAATCATCTACGCCTAAACTAAAACAAAGTTTTTTAACTTCTGGGTCACTGTTTGCACTTAAGAAAATGACTGGTCCTCGATCAGGGATAGTTTTGAGTTCACCCAGTAATTCAGTACCGTATCCATCAGGAAGGGTATAATCAATGAGACAAATATCAAACGTTTTTTCATTCAGGAGAGACCTTGCTTGACTGAGTGTTGAAGCACGAGTAATCAGGCTTGTTTTTTCAAAAACATTGAATACCTTTTTTGAAAAATCCTCGTTATCTTCAATTAGTAAAATTGTTATTGTTTCTAAGTGTAAAATATTCATTTTAAAAGCTCATTTACAATAGACTCTATTAGAAGTCTATAGAATCTAAAATGTTATTTTTTGTGTGCAATAAAACTTGAAAAATGTACAAATATTTGTATAGCTGTAAAAATTAAAAAAAGAGATGGTATTTAAAAAAATCAATTATTACAGATAGTTGAAGGCATTTTTTAAAAACATTAAATTTAGAAAAAAAGTAATTCACAATTTGCGTCTTGTTTTGCAAAAAAGTCCACCATGAAGGATATCAAATCCCCATTCTCATGCGTTGATTTCCTAGAGTTCTCAGGCTCCATTGGTCGAGCGTACGACGTCTAAACTACCGGACTTTCCATTTAGAAATGTCCTGATATGAGGCGCTAGTGGGACCAGTTGGTTCTTTCTAAGAGGAGTCAGGTGGCTGTTCTTTTTTGAGTGATTGCAGGTATTGCTTGTACTGTGCAGGAGTAAGAAGCGGCTGCTTTGACAGATATCTAAGCCGGGTAAACTCCATGTACTCCTGAGGATTGACCTTCGCCATTTTACAGGAACACATCACAGTCAGTTGAATGGCTGCCTCTTCGGCCCCGTCAAGAGAGTGGTTTCCGAGCGCGGTTTTTCTGAGTTGTACCCAATCTCGAATCCCTCGTTCGGAGAGGGCATTGCTAATCGGCAATTCGATGTGCCGCAAGAATAAGGTGAGACCTTCTTCGTGATTGATAAAGTACTTTGCAGCGGTTGCTTCGAGAGATTTGTCTGGGGCATCCAATAAAATTTCACAACTTACGTCATGGATTTGCTCAAACAGGGGGTCTGCAGTCTGCCTCAATTCCAGTGCTTTTGCCGAATTTTCTAGCGCCTCATAGACCGGGTTTTTTAAGAGTTCTTGCACCTGGTCTTCGATCTTGTAAATCTCATCGTAAAGATCGAGTGCTTTCTTGGCCAGGGGGGCTTCCTGAGCATAAAAAAAGTATCGTCTGCCGTGATCATTGCAGAGGCTGGACTGCAAGAGCGGGAGCTTTTTGGGTTGACGCTGTTCATTGACTTCTCGGATGGTCCGGCTGTAGCCGCTGTATGCATCAGACACTAAAAAGAGGACCATCGATTCAATTAAAAATTGAATACTCACATCCCCAGCCCGGGTGTCATGAATTTCAAAATAAATGCTGGTCCCATTGCTGAAGCCCCAAAGATACCATCTCCATTTGCCGCCGTTTTCTTCTAACTGTCGGTGGACAGTCTCATCTGCGAAGATCACTTGGCTGCTCAGAATCTCAAGTCGAATCGTACGGTAGACAGCAATCAGCATAAAAGCCGAATGCGATTGAGCTTTGAGTAAAAGAGTATGCGCCATGTCTACCTTGCCTCGGGCCAATATTTTTGCAAAACGCGAGGTCGGGATCAGATCATAGAACTTAGATATACAGGACTGAATAATAAGACTGTCGCCCAAGCTGCTCCCAGGAGCAATACGTTCGGGAAGAATAGCTGTCTTGAGTGCAGATTGACAACACTTGCAGTGGTATCTCTTTCGTCGGGTTCGGACAATGTAGAGTTCCGCGGGTTGATACTCAATTCGTTCAGTGGGATCCTCTGTCATGCCAGAGTCCGTCATTTGCTGCTCACACTCATCGCAGCTGGGAGGTACCGGGTCTTCTAGGGTAATCTCCTGAACTCGGGCATTGGGAAAACGCTCACTCGGTAGCCGTGTCCTCTGAGACGCTCCTCCGTTTGGATTGCCTCTTTTGCCATTTCCATTGCCCTGCGGTTTGTCCTTCCCGCTGCGCTCTGAAGAGCGACCATAGAGCTTGTGACGAAGTTGTTCATTCTGCTGTTGAAGTTGGGCAATCGTGAGATCCTTGTCACGACATAGGGGGCAGACTCCTGTCTGATGGGCGCATTGAAATGCTTCAATCCGCTCCTCAAATTCACTCAGCTTCCTTTGCTGAGTAAAAATCAATGATAGCTTCTCACCCTCCTTCAGAGCTCGAAGACGGCGAACTTTGTCGTGTGTTGATTCCCCCTGTTGCATCACTAGGGGTTAACTTTCTATAGGGAGGGATAAAACGCAACAATTTTTTTACGGGCTTAGAATTTGGCGAGGACTCCAGAATTCTCCCAGAAATATTCAATCCTTCAAAGAATTGCCCGAACTCGCTCCCGCTCATTCGAATCTGCTTTTTGTAGGAAGGATTGGGTCTGCAAAACACTCCCTGACTCAAACGCTTACAGACTAGGACATCGCCTGAGCCGTCGTAGGTATA
>Ga0302186_10001528_pt1 | contig 19061 bp, 6 predicted proteins | sample II_Bog_E1_2_FD_198782 | JGI IMG/M metagenome (GOLD analysis project Ga0302186, IMG submission 198782) | Peat permafrost microbial communities from Stordalen Mire near Abisko, Sweden - II_Bog_E1_1 | ecosystem: Environmental > Terrestrial > Soil > Wetlands > Peat | place: Sweden: Abisko, Stordalen...
TGATAAAAAAATGAGCATTTTTTTGAGTTTCTATGAAGAGAATAATTAATTATTAAAATTGATTGTTTAAAATTATTTAAGGCTTTTTAAGGTTTTTTTGGGTTTTTGTGGATAATTATAATTTTAATTTTAATTTAATTTAAATTTTTTGTTGGCTTCAAAATTTTGACATTTTTATAAATATTTGAATCAATAAAAATTGTAAAAAAAATTGTATTTATGTGATTTTTCTTAAATTTTACGAATATTTGTTTCCCTAAGAGTAAATCTATCTAAAATTAAAATCCAAATGATTTTTTATAATTTTATTCATGATTTTTTCTTTAATTTCCCATTTTCGAAAATCCCCTGAAACGTGTCCCCCTCCTCAGTGATAACCACTCCTTCTCCTTCAATTTTATCATTTTTCCATCCGCCCTTATAAAAAATCCCCTCATCCCACGTATAGAACCCTTTGCCATGTCTTTTATCATTTTGAAAATATCCCTCATATGAGTGTCCATTAACAAATTTATATACCCCTGTGCCATTTTTGACATTATCGACCCATTCTCCCTTATATTCCTCTCCATTTTTCAACCTCAACGTGCCCAAACCACTTTTCTTATCATTCTTCCATTCTCCTTCATAAAAATCTCCACTCACATATTCATAAGTGCCTTGTCCGCTTCTTTCTCCATCCAACCATCCCCCATTATATACATCCCCATTTTCAAACACCATCACTCCATCACCATTCTTATCATCATTTCTCCATTCGCCCTCAAATTTCGCGCCATTATGATGCATGTATTGTCCAATCCCATGCTTCATACCATTTCTCCATGACCCTCTATATACATCCTTGTTGGGATAGATGAAGGTGCCTTCACCATTAGGACTATCATTTTCCCATTCCCCCTCATAATACCCTCCTGATGAGTAATTATATTTGCCTTTGCCTTTCTTTTTATCTTCCTTGAATTCACCAACAAAAATATCACCTATTGCATAAGTAATTTTGCCATTGCCATGTTTCTTACCATTCACCCAATCACCCTCATATACTTCCCCTGTCGAATGATATATTAATGTGCCTTTGCCATTTTTCTTATCATTTTGGAAAGTGCCTTTATAAATATTCCCATTGGAATAATAGTAAATCCCCTCACCATTTTTGCGACCGTTCGCTAAATATCCCTCATAACGTTCACCTGTCGAAAATATGTAGATGCCCATACCATGGAAAATTTCCTCCTTCCAATCACCTAAATATACGTCTCCATTCTTATAATAATAGATGCCTTTGCCGTTTCGTAAGGAATTTTTCAACTCACCTTCATATTTAGAACCATCTTCATAGGATTGAGACACAACGTTCGGACGAAGAATATCAGAAAAAGGCTCGGTGACGTATTTTTCCAGGAATTTTTGAAGAATTTGTTTGTTTTCTGCTAACATCTGCTCCTTTTTCATTTGGATCATCGCGGGAACACGGATTTCATTTGACGGAATCACGACGGTTTTTACGGAATCGCTGATGCTCATTGAGTTGTTTTTTTAAATAAAAAACGAAAGGACTTTGATAAGAAATTTAAATTTGATTTTTGGTATTTAAAAAAAAATAATAAAAAAAAATAGCTTTTTTTTTGCTTTTTCGATTTGCATAAAAATTATCATCGGTTCGAATTTAAAATCAAAGGAAATTTGCCCCCTTTGCCCCCTTTTGCCTTTTTTATCCTGCTGCTATTTTGATCTTTGATCCTCATCTCCGATACGTTTTTTGAGTTTTCCTTCAAACTCAATTTCGATTCATTGGTCGACATTTCCCTGGACATCATTTTCTCAAAAATCGGCCCAACAATCCTTTTATAAAAAAATATCTATCTTTTAATAAAAAAACTTAGAAAGACTTTTTTCCTGTCGGCGAAAAATCCTCAGTATTATATTCATCATAAGTCAGACTCGTTTCATTCAAAGTATAAGTGATTTGATTGTTGAGTTTTCGCGCGACGGTCTTTTTGAAATTGGGGATCATCAGGTCATCTTTGGGGAAAACCAATGAATATTTCGGCTTATATTCAAGTCCGCTTCGTTCGCTAGCGAAAACACTATTGTAATTGGTTCTGCCACCATATTTCAAATTGATATTAATAGCCCTTTTGACTTTTGTGGAAATTTCGGGCAATTCTAAATAATCGAATCTCCTTTCATTTAATGAAGAAATGAAGATTTCCTTTCTAGAATTAAAATAACAGATATATCAGAGAAATTCAAAGGACCTGGGCAATTGTTTCTCCAAAGGTATCGGATTCACGATTTTCCTTGAGGGCTTTATTGGGAGATCAGGCAAAGTCTGGAGATCTAGCGATTGAGAAGTATTAGGACTCGTTGAAAGATGTTGTTTTCCTTTAGTTAGTGAATGGCGTCGTTCTGTTTTTTCTCTTTTCTTTTTTTTGGAAGCGTTTTCATCCTTATTTTCGTAAAAATAAAGGGGACTTTTCCTATTTTTTTTCCTCAGATGAAAAAAGCAGTTAATTTTTCATTTTTTTTACTTGAAAACTAAATTATAACGAGGATGGTACATTCCGAACCTTTTATCGTTGAGTTTTTCCTTCGAATAAATTTGATTGATTTGATCTCTGGAAACAATCTTTGTAAAAGGCTCTCTTTTGTTTGAAGGCTTGGCTTTGGAGCTTATCTTTGAAAGCGTCTTTTTCAAATCAAGATTGGCCTTTTTTTCTTTGAATTCTTCAATAGAATTGGACTTTTGCTTTAAGGAGTCCTGGAATTATTGAAAGATTAGTTTCAATGAATGTAAAGAAAGAAGAGAAAATACCATATCATAAAGACCAAAAGAAGTCATTTTAGGATGATAAGACTTTTTCTTATTAAAAAGGATCTCGTTTTTTTGTTGGATGATCTGGAACATCTCCAGAGAGACTCTGCCAGCCTTGGAAAACATGCCGGAAGGATCAAATTGATCAAGGACTATTGCCATTTGTCAAACAAAAAAAGCTACGGTTTTAAAAAAAAATGATAACTTGTTTTAATTAATTTGAAAAATTCCAAATTATTAGCGAATAAAATGCATCGTTTTTTTATGAAAACTTCAATAAAAACACAGTTTTTTCAAAAGGTTTTATTCCTGGTAATAAAAATGAAGAAATTATTAAAAATGGAAAATGCTAGCTAAAGAAAGTCTTTCAATATATTCAAATAATGAAAAATTCGGATAATTTCAATTCTAATAATTAAATTATTCTAAGCTTTTAAACGCTATCAGTTTGCAAAATGGTCTTGCTTTTTTGAACCGCAGTTCCCACAGTTTCATCAGACGTTGCCTTCTCTTTCTCTTCATCTTTCCCGCCTCCAACACCAGCTCCAGCACTCATAGGCAACAACGAATTCACCACAGATCCGAAACTCGATCCCACTGCAAAACCTTGAATTCCCAGGAAAATGAACACAAAAACCAAGAATAAAATAATAATCAATGACACCAAAGCCACTATCAATAAACTCTTGGAAATTCCTAAGGCTTCCAATGTCATATTGCTGGATTTCTGATTCAAATATTGTAAGGCCTTCGCGAATTCATCTTCTGTTAAATCCTCATCACTATTCCCACCACTTGATTTCTTCAAATTCGCGAAAATCTCATTCACTCGATGATCTGTCAGATTTATATTCAATCTTCGAGCCAATGCTGCGAATTCCTGCTTACTAATAGATCCACTGGAATCACCTTCTCGATCTGTAGCCACGAATACCTCATGAGTCGTTGCAGTCCCGTTTTGTATTTTCTTGATAATTTCAACTAATTCACTTTCTCCGGCCTTCGCCTTCACCATCACACCTTCTTCTGTTATCGTTTTACCATAAACATTCATGCTCACGACATAATCTCTCATTTTCGTGAAAATCCGTACTTTTTGTGAGTCGCAACCTTCAATACAAAGCAAAAGATGCTCAATATAATTGGAATCCATTTGTGAGATTTTGAAAATGGCCTCGATTTCTGAAATTGGCAGTTTGAATAACAAATCAGCCTTGGGTTTTTCTGCTTCTTCTTCTTTGCCTTCCTCGCCCCCAGCTGCGATCGATCCTTTTTTCGTCAGAGATGTAAGGATTTTTGAAGCAATTGATTTTCCTTTGGCTTTTGTGGTTTCCTTCTTTTCTTTACTGACTTCTTCTCTATCGGTTCCTGTGATCGCACAAAGCATATCTATTATCGTGGATTGGAATTTCGGATCTGTGATGGTTTTCACATTAAATTGGGCCAAAGTCGAAAGACTTTTATTCAATTCAGTAAGGACTCCAGTAGTCAAATAGGTCTGAACTTGAGTATTCCCATTGAAAGCTTGTCCTATGACTTTATAGAAGGTTTTCACGAGATCATCAGATTTTTTATTGGAAATTTGATTGCTCGAAATGTTATATCCAGTCAAAAGATTCACAATATCATAGACCAAATCAATGTTTTCGAAATCGATTTGTTTTAGGACTAATTTGAAAACTCCCAAAGCGGAAACCAAAACTTCTTCACTGGGCTTATTGCTTTTGCTTTTTTTTTGTAGAACAACACATAAACGCATGAAAAGGTCAAAATTCATTAGACTGTTCCTCCTTTTCGTGGTCAAATCGTTATTCGGATTCAAGAGATTTAAGGCTGTGGGAAGACTAAGCACTAAAGTCATTGGACCGATGTTTTGTTGAGCCGATTCTTCAGGCTTTTTATCTTGTGCAACATTTTTCAAGGCTTTCTGTTTATTGAAGAGAATTGTATAAGAAGTTAAACAGAAATTCAAAGAGAATTTCATATTTTGATCTTGGCTGATTTTCTTTAAATATCGACCGGTGAAAAAAGGCTCGATTTTACTGATGGGATCGTTTTGCGCTGCGGATTTGGGGAAAATCGTGGACATTGATAATAACCAATCGAGATAATGTGAAGTTTGGCCTTTTAATTTATGATGATTTAATTGATTGATGAAAGCATGGCTCAATTTGTTTTGTGGTTGTTTCAATTCCTTTAAAATATTCAGATAATTTTGATCATCAGATGAGGATTCAAGTTGGCTTCCACCCCCTGATTTCATGGGTGATTTGGATGATTTTTTGTTCTTTTTCGATTGATTGACCTTTCTAATGGTTTGCAAGATCTTTCCCAAGAAGACTTTCATTGACGTGGCAATGACTTTATGATCGATTTTGGCTTTGGATTCAGGATCATTGAATTCATTCCAATGCGATAAAATCGGACTCAAGTTTTTCCAAACGTAGAAACTTTGTAATAAACAATAAAGTTCTGAATTCTCGTTATTTTGTTCATTGCCTTCTAATCCTTTGAGTATTTCCACAATGTTCCAATATTGTAAACCCAAAATCAAAGAACTCAATTTCCCTTCCAAATCCTCCTTATTTTCAAGTCCTTCGGGCAAACAAATCACATTCATTTCCTTGAATTCTAAGGCTCGGGTTTCAAGATCCAAATTTTCAGGCTTTGATTTCACGAGTTTCGGGTTCAATTTATTCGGTTTCAAAGAAGCGATGACTCGCAAATTCTTCAAATCATCTTTATTATTAGCGAGATTGAGGATTTTTAACACATCGAAGAAATTCGGAGAATCCAACATGAAGAAAATCGAGAAATCGCCATCCAACATGTTATTAATGACTTGGAATAATAAATTCAATCGATCTCTTTTCTTTCGGTTTTCTATTTGCACTTTGGTTCGATCTTCTTCATCGCCATTATCACCGAAAATATCACAATTTGCGACATTTACTAATTTCACATTATCAGAAACGCTTTCAGGGAATTGGAAAATCGCGATTTTGAAGAGTTCCAAATAAAAAGCATTGGAGTTTTTCGCCATATTTATTGAATAACTCGTTTTATCACGAAGATTAAAGAATTCAGGAGACATGTTGGCTTCGGTTCTTAAACTATAAATATCGAGATTATTGACCAGATTCTTAAAAGCACTGGCCGCATTTTCAGTCAAGTTTTTTTTCTTATAACTGAATTCAGTGAGTTCATCGAGATAATTTGTTGCCCCGTCGGAAACTTCCAAGATTTTCTTAAAAACCTCGATTTCTAAGGCTGTTAAACCACTGATCTTGGAAATGAGGAATTCAGCAGAAGTGATATCAGGCACACTGAATAATGTCGAGGCACTGACCATCATGAATTTCTCAAAGACCTGTTCATTATCACCGAAATAAGTGCTGAATTTCTTAATGGTTTCAGCATGACCATAAAGGAATTTCACTATTTCATTCAGAGATTTCCTATTGGAAGTCATTTGTGAGCCGATAGCAGTGACAAAGCTTTCGCAACTTATGAAATTGGTTTCATCGATGAAATTCGCAGAAGCGTTTAATCCCATTAATCCATAGAAATAAGGCACTATGTCTGGATAATTGATGGTGAAATAAGTGCCTGATTCCATAATTCCAGCGTAATTTCCTCTGAAAATGCCCACTAATAATAAGAAATTATCATTATCAAATAATGTATTCCAATTGTTTTGATGTTTCACAATATCTTTCCACTCAGCGCCTGATCGCAAATCCGTTCTATCAAGAGAAGGTTGACCATTGGGCAATCGAGGCATCAAATATCTCATCCGAGATTCGATAAGATTGGTGTCGAAATAAAAATCATCTTCATTATAATCCATCAACGCGTTGCATGTCATCACATCATAAATAAAAGGACTCCATTTGAACTTATTATGACCCGGATAACTTTGGAAAATGATGTTTTCCGGCTCGGTGTTGATTTCGTAATAATTCTCATTTTCTATCGCGGTTTCTAAAGACCCCAAATTATAAATTCGGAAATATCTGAAAGTCCTTGCATTTTTGAAATCCTTAATGATTTCCCAAATTTGCTTCAATTTCTCAACGAAAACATAAAAATTGAGTTTTTTGGGGTTATTTTTCAAGAGATTATAAAATTTGGTATAAACTTTCTGGAATTCATAATCATTGAATTGTTTAGTGACATTGCCTCTGAGCATATGTTCTCCTCTAATGCAAAAACCCGCTGAAAGTCCGACCAATTGCATGACTCGATATTTGCTAAAGGAATTCATGAAATTCTTATGGAAATTGTTTTTTTCTATCATATTCAATAACACATCCAATTTATATGTGAATAACTTATAATGATCTTCTCCTCGATCTGTGAAATCATGCAAATCGAAATAAGCGTTACGAATTTCGACGATACTAGCCAAGGCACACATTGTGAATTCATTACCATTTCGATCTTCGAAATGTTTTTGAATCCTTGGGATTTCAAAAGGGTCTCGATCTTTCATCTTTTTCTTGGCATTCGAAGCTTCTTCATCTTCGGCTTCTTGATCTCTGGGATCTTCGAGGATTTCGCTCACTGCGTTTATTGTGTTTTTTATGATTTCTGGAAACACGTTTTCCAACATCTCGACAACTTTATTATAAACCTCGGAATTCTCATAATTCTGCAAAAAAGCTTCAAGACTTAAAGGACTTTTGGCTGCATCTATGCAAAATTGATCCACTTCCGGATCTTTTTCTTTTTTTCTGATGCTCATCAAAGCCGCTTGTTTCAAAGCTTCCGAAAGGTTGGCATCTGTGAAGGTTTTATCTTTATCAGGCCAGAAATCGAGAACTTCTGAAGGAAGATGCGTTTTAGCGAGTTCTTCCAATTTATCTTTGGTTTTCGCCCAATTAGCCCAAAGAAGTTGAGTGATAGCCAGACTATTAGAACAATAACCTTCCCAGGAATTTTTAATAACTCTGGGATCATGATCTAATTTGGTGAAGCCTGAAGTATCGGATTTTTTCAAAGGTGGGATCTTGATATCGGTGAAAGAAGGGTCTTCAAGGAATTTGCGATAATTCGTGAGATATTCATTATCATAAAGGATTTCCTTGAAAGGAGTTGGAGTTTCTATATAATTCACGATGATCATTAAAATGATCATGGGATTCAAAAACGGATCTTTATAATTCGCGTTATAATAATAGAGTTCCCAAACATAATCCCATACATTGATATCTCCTAAATAAAGGAAAGTCCATATGGGACTGATATCCAATGATTTATAAAGACAAAACACTGCATAGGATCTTGAAGAATTAGGGGTCATATAATCTGGATCAGTGGTTTGGATGGCATTAGCTCCAGTTTGAAGGTTCTTATAATATTGTCTAAAAAGAGTATTAATGGAAATAGTTTGAACACGATGCGATATAGTCCCGCATAATCCCATGAGAAATTCCAAATAATCAGGCAAAATATCTGCACTTCTAGGGAAAAGGAAGCTAAACTGAGGCAAATCGGGCATTTTCATAATAAGCGTGAAATCTCCATGGATTAAGAAAGATGCCAAAAGAACGAGATCTTTATCAAGACCCATGGCTTTTGATTCGAGCAATGGTTCAGCGATTGTGAGTTTCTTTTGTGCAGTCACCCAATTTATCTTCACTTCAGCTTCGATATCCAAGACTTGATCTAAGGCCAAAAGGCTTTTGATGACGGAATCATTTTCCCCGATTAGATCTTTATCGAGACTTAAAGAATCGATGATCCAACGAATATCATCATTATCATAACAACCATAACATAATTTGAATAAAGTGAGAATTTCGCTGGCTTTGACGTTGATTTTATTCAAGGCGGATTTGAAATCGCTATTACTACAAACACTGATGATAGTATCTTGTTTATGGGCAATTGAACAATTCATGATTCTTGTGAGTCCAGATCCGAATTCAATGGCTTCAGTTGAAAGTCCTAATTCTTTTGATAAAACCTGCGCGTTATAATCTTCTCCCCTGACCAATTTCAGGAAATTCTCAATAATCGGTCCTGGGATCTTCACAAGACTTTGTAAAGAAGTGGTTCCGAGATTCGTGGCTTTGCAAGCCTCGATTCTTCTAAAGAATTTGATCATATAATCACTATAATCAGAAGCTTCCTTCATGAAAAGAGCATACATCGCATCCAATAATTCCGGATAGACGAAATCTGATAAATAAGTCTTGATACTGACTTTCTTCAATTCACTATTAAGGATTTCCACATTATTGGCTTTGCCTTGGAAAAAAGCCAATAAAGCCACGAAGAATTTCATGGATTCCCCACAAAATCTCTCAATATGATCGAGGAAAAGAGTCAATGAATTCGATTGGCTGGTTTCATTCAAAATCATCAAAAGATCTGCTATCCCCTCATGTTCGATATTAAAGATCTTTCTTATCAACATGAGATGTTGGACTTCCATATGAGAAGTCAAATATTTGACTAATGGAGCCAAACTGATGAGACATTCATCATAATTCCTATAATTTTGCTTTTCTTTCCCTTCTGCGTCTTTTTCTGTGGTTATCAAAGAATTCAAAGGGAAACTCAACATCTCATACATCGTATTAAGATCTATAGTGGCATTTGGATTAAATAGACTTTTATTCAAAATCACAGGCGGGATATTCACTCCGAATTGTTTCGAAAAATCATAAGTCGCGAAACTTTCCTTTTGAGATATCACAGTCATTTTCCCATAAACATAATTAATGTAACTGTCATAATTTTCCTCTTCTCCAAATTCCACGAAATCAGGCGAAAATTCCTTGATTGCGTTATAAATTTTATCAGATTTCGTCAAAAACCATAAAGTTAATAATTTATCAAGTTTCGGCTCTTCGAGATTAATCGATTTCGCTAATTCCACGATCCCTGTTTTCGAATCGCTATCGAAACTGGTTGTGGAATCGCGATTTATGGCTCGCGAAGTGATCATGCTCGTGAGTAAATCGAATTGATATTCAGTGAATTGCGCGATTTTGTTCTTATTCGTCGATAAAGTGTCGAGATCATCTTTTATCTTTTGTTTGGTGATTAGGCCTTTGCATGATAATAGAAGAAGCGTTTTTTTGGCTGGACCATCATCATTTCCTTCCATGATTTTATCATTCACTTTCTCAAGACGATCTGCAACATCTTGACGCCATTTATCGAATCTTTTCTCATCTGTGAAGACAGTATAACGATCATCCAATAACTTATTATCTTTGGTATCAAGACCAAGTTCGATCCATTCCTAATAAAAAAATGTTTAAAATTATTGAAATAACGAAATTTTACTAGATCTGTGACGAATTTCGGGTCCAAAATTTTCTTGGCTATTAAAATCAAAGGCACGAATTGTCGAGGAATTCCAAGATTCGTAGCTGAAGTCGAAATATCACTTTCGCTGTTGCTGGCGTAAAGCTTGAAAATGTCGAGCACTTTGGATCTTTGTTCTTGATCTACTTTGGCTAATTTGAGCATGAAATTGACCAAATCATTGATTTCCTTGATATCTTCGAATCTCAAAGTGATGAATCCAAATAATCCAATTAACAATTTCTTATTGATTTGTAGATGAGAGATGATATCTTTCCATAATTGTAGGCTTTGAACTTGATAAATATCTTTTCCAGGATAAAGTTCCTGATATTTGATAGTGCATAGGACTTTGATTTGATGGGCTTTATTTTGTGGGATTCCGAATGCCGAAGAGTTATTTTCGAATTTTTTGATGATCATATTTGGGTCATCCAAGAAACAACCAATGGTTTCATATCCTGCTTGTAAGATCGGAACGAGGTTTTTGAAATATTTCTCATCTGCGAAATAACTGGGCAAATCTTGTTTCATGATGGCGATGAGATTTCTAAGGATTTCTTTAGGAATCCCATCAAATTGATGATAAATGAAGGCGAATAACATAGTCAAATTATAACTGATATGTCTAACATTATCCTTGAATATCTTATAATCCTCTTTATAATCTTTATGATTACGATCTTTGATGTTTTGTTTGATGGTTTTTCTCACAAATCGTTCGATAGTCATATTCATTTCTCTGATGGTCGGGGCTTCCTTTTGATGATTGAATGCATTTAATAATAATTCAAAGAAATCGACTAATTCGGTTTCTAATTCCATTTCCTTAATGAAATCTCTCAATAGTTTAAAAACCTGATGATAATTCATTTTGCTTCCATCTAAAAGATTGATCGCGATTTTCAATAAAGTGTTATATTTCTTCAAACTTTGGAAATAATAGACCTTTTCAATCATCACATTTAAATCAGTCACCACACTACTTGCATCATTCTTTTGTAAAGATTGCACAATATTGATGATTCGAGATAACATATCCTTATTGAATTCATCGCGATACCATAAGCCTTTTTGTATCAATTGATCCAAAATAAAGCTGGCTATTGGATCCACGATGGTCATGAGGAAATCCTCACTATTAATTTTCGAATCCTGAATAAAGGCAAATTCCCATAAAAGAGCTATCAATCCTTCAGGCATTGTGATCGATCCCTTCGCGTTCATATTATAAAGCAAATTATGCAAATCTGCTTTCAATTGACTAGAATCTTGTTTCATGATATCAATGACCACATTCACGAAATTCTCCTTAATAGTTGTAACATCATCATATTGATCTTTTTTCACCAAAATCTTATCGAATTTCTCAGTCATATATTCCTTAGCTTTCGCCTGCATTTTTTCCTTCAATTCCTTCACATAACCCGCAGGATCAGTTGTTGGATCCGCAGAAATCGAATCAGCTAAGCCTAAAATCGTAGCTTGATCCGCAACTGCAGAAACTGTATCACTACTAACAGTCGCAGATCCACCACTAGAATCCGAAGAATCTGCTAATCCCATCTTCTTTAACATTTCATTCAATTCCTTCTGAGTCAAAGATTTTATGAAATCCACAACTTTCTTCAAGCCATTTTCAGCCAAATTCATGAATTCGTTATATTTTGTGGTGCATACAGTCACAAAAGTCGCGGCTCCTGCAGCATAAGGAAGGAATGCTGTGGGATTTATCACAGCTCCCAGGATCATCCAAACCATTGCAAGCGAAATATAACTGCCTAACACCCAAAGTGATATCAAAACAAGCACCCACATCAATCGACGGAAAAGAATTTGGAGAAAAGCCGCTTCGCTGGAACGGGTTTTACGGAAGAATTTGTCTTGAGGGAATTCCATTTTCCTAAAAAGAAATTATAGATAAATATGTTTAAAAGTTTAAAGAATTACATGTAATAATAAAGGAGATCTATGAAACCGAGAGCCCAGAAAATCAGGACTATCAAAACAAGGATTCTGATCCAAAGACTTGAAGTATAAAGTTTTGATGGAAGTCCCCAGATATTATTGGAAATATCTTCACTGTAAATTCAAAAAAACATTAATAAATAATTCAAAATTAATCAAATATAAAATTACGTAGTGATCAAATCTTTATCAGGACTCAAGCTGAAATCACTATAAAGGATGTTTTCTAAAAGGAAGAATCCAAGTACAGGAGCCATCAGAATCAAGATGGTGATGATATGGAAAAGCACTGTGAAGGTATCAACGACCATCCATCCTGGGAACATGATGAGTTCTTTATTCGCAACTGTGAGTTCTTCAGGAGTTTCGATTTTTTCTGGCAATTGCATCAACAAATAGAAATGATTATTCAATCTTTTCCTATCAAGATAATAGAGTTTCTTTGTGTTCATGGATCCAAAGGATTTTAATTTAGTTTTCAGTTTCGTCATGCAGCCTTCAGATTGTTGTTTATTGGTCGTGTCCTCATTTTGATTCGAAGCACCAGCAGCATTTGCATTAACATCAGCATTGTTATCACCTGCCGCACCATCATTTCCACCAGCAGCTGCTGCATTCTCACCTGCTGATTCGTCAGATTTACCTTGAGCAGCAGCAGAATCATCAGTGGCTCCACCTTTTGCAACAGTTTTGGTTTCGCTAGAAGTTCGCACTATCCATTGTTGGGTCAGGAAATTGTTACCGATACTATATTTGGTGGACATTTCTGATAAGGTCGGGGTTTCCAAATTCAAATAATTGATCATGCAAAAGTTCTTATATTGGGAGTTGAAATCGTTCACTGGCACGCAATCACAGTCGAATTTGCTCACTTTACAACAGGTTTGGATGTACAAAAGCATGGAACTCAATGATTTATCCTTGTCTTTGCCGATTTTTGGAAGTTCTTGTTCCAAAAGCATCACTTTCGTATAATAAAGCGTCTGGGAATCGTTTTTGGTCACGATTTTAAACCCATAGGTCGCATCCATGATTCCAGAAACATCATCATCATCGAGCTTTTGTTCTAAATATCCATTCAAATAGCAGAACTTCTCATATAATGTCTTCATTTCTGTGCCTGAAATCCTCTCTTTATCTAGATCATGCAATTCTTCATCATCATCAGCACTATTGTGTTCTACAAACAAAAGGGAAAAGAAGACTTCAGCCGAATTGATATATTTTTTGCTCATATATACACAAAGGAAATCCACAAAGGCGGACATTGGAGGGGCTAACACGAATAATTGTCTGAACATATCTAAAGGATTATAGGTGATTTGAGGGACCTCATCTGCCTTTCCAGTGAGTGCCAATTGTAAAGCTTTACCTTTTTTCGTATACATCAAAGGTTGATATGCACCGGGATCATCTTTTTGTTCGATTTTCGCATATTTCGAAGTGCTCGTCACTATATCGATAATATCAATATAAATGGAGATGATTCCATAGACAGCACCTATCACGAGATAAATGCCTACCAATACTCCGATCACGATACTGAGGATCACTGCTGCTTCAATAGTAGTGCTTTGGCTGAGATCCTCATAGACATATTCATAAGTGCTGGAATTTTCTTTAGTGATACTAACCCAATATTCATCTCCCACGGTATTAGGAATTTCTCTGAACCCATAATTGGTTGTATTATAATCGATATCAGTGGGAGGAAGATCGATATCTGAAGGATAGGTAAAACTGAAAATACCCTCACTTTCATTGAGGAAAGTCTGGGATAACATATCCTGCACTGAATATAATCTAGATTGGCTCAATCCAGGAGTATAAGGACAGAAACCAGGATTCAAATCGGCCTGAATCTCATAAGTATTGGTGCTCAAGAGGGTTAAAGAATAGGTTCCGATCCACCAAGGCCTCACATAGGCATAAGCAGGAGCATAAGTGATGACCCATTGTTGGAACAAACTACTGTTAGCTTGTTTGCTACCGATTTTCATCAGGAAAACAGGGTCAAAACTGGTGTCTGCTTGAGAATCATCGTAATCTGTTGTGAGATCTAACAAAGTGCTCACTGACCAACCCACAGTCCCATCATCATATATGACACTCTTGAGATTCTCATTAGATTCAGCAGCTGGCAAACCTATCTCAGGAATGATATTCGCATAAATGGCACCGGTTCCTGTGCGAACATAAAGCACTGGAAGCGTGGCAGTGTCAGAACTTGTGCAAGATTCTGCACTATCTGAACATAAAGCAATACGACCCCAACAGGAATCAGGCAATTGTTCATCGACTTCAGTGCTGCTATCATCATCATCATCATCGTCATCATCATCGTCATCAGAATCATCAGAATCATCAGTTTCATCATCATCATCCGATGAATCATCAGAAGAATCATCGTCTAAATGGTGGATCTTTACAAGGCTTTGCTTATGGTTCTTGATAGCTTTCGGAGTGGGACTGGTGGTTGAAGGACTTAAGAGCCTTTCCAACAAAAGTCTAGAACTCGAAGTGGTGTTATCACTGTCAGTGGAATTGGTTGAATTATCTGAATCGCTGGAATCTGAAACTACAAGTTCACCATATTTATTGATCCTCACTTAAAGAAAATTTTCAAAATTCATAATATTTTAAGTAAATCATTTTATTAATACCTCTTTCGCATCCGGTTAAGCTATAATCTGAGCTCAATAATGGTGCTGAGATGCAATAACTTGGGTTGCCTGAGGTCCAATTGACGATGTAATCTCCAGTGGCTTGAAGGACGATATTACCTGTTGTCAGGTTAATACTGCTGGCTTGACTGACATTGAAATGGTTGAATTGTGCCAATCCGCTTGTGGCGATGAATTCGAAGGCTGAAGTAGTGATCGTGAGCAGGTTCATATCGACTTCAGTGCCTTTGATGGTGGTCATGTTGCCAATCGTGAAGTTTTTGCTATAGGATACTATCACGCATGTGCCTTCATTGATGCAATTGACCTGGAAATTGTTGATATGTTTGCTTCCTGAACCTAAATAAAGACTAATTTGGCATGATTCCATCGTGAGAATGTTCTCCACAGTATAATTATAGGTCGTATATCCAGTGCCATCATCATATATCACATTGGACTCCAAAGTGGAGGAATCACCGAGCCAAGGGTCGAAATTACCTGGAATATTAAAGGTTATCTTCATGTTTTCACCCAAGGAAGTGTCATCATAGATGCTCAACATGCAAGTATCAATGTTCAAAAGGATATTACTTGGCAAAGGCATCGTGGTTTGACTCTTGATATACGCCAAATATAGGTAGATGGCAATGAACCCTAACACCAAGAAAGCCATATACACAAAGAAAATGAAGATTCTGAAGATAATACGCTTCAATATGGACATTTCTATACCCTTCTTGTTCTGTTCTTCGACAAGCTTCTTTTGCGCCTGCAAACTTAAAGCCTTCTTTTTCTTCTGGATTCGCGGATCTGGAAGATAATCTCTGGGATTGAGTTTCTTGACGGATTGCAATTCGATTTCGCCGCCTATATTCACTTGATCTGGACCCACATTGGCGTTGTTTAAGAGCTGTTGCTCATTATTTGCTGATTGGTTGATCTGAGAACCAGCATCTTCGTTCAACTGATTGTAGTTGGACATTTAATAGGGGAAAATTGGAGGAGGGGGAAAAATGGGAAAATTTTGAATTTGAATTTGTTTGGGATAATTTTATTTAAATTTTCAGGACGAAATTTTTGAATTTAAATTTGAAATTCCGTTAATGCGTAGGTTGGCCTAACCTGATGACAGAGCTACGATCTTTAATGGAAATCATAGAAAAAATGAATTACATGGGTTTTTTTTTTTTTCAGAAAAAATGGTGGGGTTTGAAATTTTGAAAATAGGAAGAATTTTAGTAAATGCAAAGTTTTTTTTTTCAGAATAGTATAAAAGGAAAAATCTTTAATTTTTCATCGTTTTATTGATTTTCTTTAAATGGAAACGAAGGGAAATAACGAAGGGCCTTACACAGGAGCTTATCTAGAAGAGAAATCTAAAAAAGAATGTAGATAGGCCTAGAAATCTGGATTTTATCTTAGAAAAAAAAAATTTGAAAATAATTAAGAAAATAACAAATATCCTAAATAAGTTTTGGGTTTTTTGCGTCTTAACAAAAATTCAATTTCAAGTTATTTTTTCATAAAACTTTAATTTTTTTTTAATTATCGTTATTTCGCTTTTCTTTATAAAAAATGTCTGATTTCTTTTCGCTTTTCCTTGATTTTTCCTCTTTCCTTCAAATTTATCAAAGAATCCGTCGTTTCAAGGACTTTAATCTCTCAGAAACGACTTTAATAAAGAAACGTCGTTCAAATGAGACCTTTATTTTAAAGGAAGAATCATTATTGAAAGAATCCCAATTCCAAGCAATTTTGAACATTTTAAAGCGATTGTTTCCTTTGAACAAATCGCGTTTTTTCTCTAAATTGATCCAATTTTCTTCTATCAAAGATTCGAAATCGGGGCTTTGGAGTCTTTATTTGATTTATGAATATAATGAATTTAGTCTTGAGAAGGAAATAATCACTCGAATGAAGATTAATCAGAGATTTGAAGACGCTTTTCTAATGAAATTAATGGCCCAATTGATAGAAGCTGCGATTTTTCTTAAAAACCTTGATTTGAATTGCTTTGAAATGGCTCCGAATAGCATATTTCTTGAAAAGGCAGTGAAAAACAAAGGCTTCGATTCGATAAAAATCAAATATTTCTATAGAAATCAAGAGGAAAAACTCGCGAAAATCCCAGATTATAGCCTAAAATCCGAGGTTTTCAATATCGGGGCTTTGGCCATTCAGTTAATGAATAGCAATTCCTTGAAAATCTACCAAAAAACCAATGAATTCATGATAAATTTTGAGAAAATCGAACAAAACCTCGAGACTTTCAATCTTTTATATTCGAAAAAGCTGATTTCCTTGATAAAATCAATGATGGAATTCGATCTCGCGAAAAGACCTGATCTCTTGGAAATTCGAGCCATTTTCCTTCAGAAAATCAAGCCAAAATCTAACGAAAACCCATTAAATTCCATGATTTCTTCAACAAATTCCTTGTTTTCTCTAAGACTTAGCACTAAAATCAGCAAAAACTCTAATAAACCAGAAAAAACCCCTAAAACTCATCATTTATTAACAAAATCAATAAGTTTAATGCAAAATTCACCCTTCAAATCCCTGCGAAAAAATGGCTCAGATCTAACAAAATCCACTAATAAAATCAAGACCTTCACTCGGAATAATTCCTCGAATTCCAATAAATCTTCAGAATTGGCAGGCGAAACACCATCGAGAAAAACCAGAGATTCTCAGAAATTCGTGATAAACTCCACTGTGAATTTGAAACTTTTTGATGAGGAGAAAAAAGGCAATAGTCTGAATAACACCCCGAAGAAAAGACTTCAAGAAACACCAAAATCAATGAGAAATGAGAAGAAAAAAAGCCCAATTATAGAGAAAAAAACAAGAAACCTATCATCTGAGAAGAAAAAGCTTCCAATTTCAAGAAAAAAAGGCCCAATTTTGAAAAACTCGGAGATTCAAGAAAAAAGCTCACAAAACCTCAGAAAATATGCTGAAAAATTGATACTTTCATTTGAAAAGCGGCTTCTCCTGACTGATTCTGTGATTAAGAAAATCTATGAAGATGGTTCGATTTTTCATGGGCAATTTTCCAAGAATCCTCAACAAAGATCTGGACTTGGGATCTATTATTACCCCCATAATGAGATCTATGCTGGATCTTGGTTACAAGATAAGTTCCATGGCCAAGGAGCTTATATTTATGATAATTTCGAAGTATTTGAAGGTGAATTGAAATCTGGATTCAAGGAGGGTTTTGGTATATATCGTTATCTAGATGGCTCGATTTATGAGGGGGAATGGAAATTTAATAGAAAGCATGGCCATGGAATTATGAGATATTGTTTTAATGATGAATGTTATGAGGGGAATTGGGAAAATGGAGAAAAAGAGGGTGCTGGGATCTATTGTTTCAAGAATGGGAATATATTCGAGGGCTTTTGGAGAAAAGGACAGAAAAATGGGAAAGGGAAGGTTTTTTTCGAAGATGGGGGGGTATTTGAAGGGGAATGGAAGATGAATAGTCCTAATGGATTGGGGAAGATGATATATGCGAATGGAGATATTTATGAGGGGAACTTTATATGTGGGATAAAGGAAGGAGATGGGATATATATTCATAAAGTAGGGGATAAATATGAGGGGAAGATTAGGAATGATGGGAGTTGTCAGGAGGGGATCTATTGTTATTCGAATAAAGATAAATATATTGGGAAAATCAAGGATTCGAAAAGGGAGGAATTTGGAGAATATATCTATGCCAATGGGGCGAAATATAAAGGCGAATGGAAGAATAATTTGAAACATGGAATGGGTATTTTGCATTTGGGGGAAAACAGCTATTATGAGGGAAATTGGAGGGAAGGGAAAAGAAATGGGTTCGGAATTATGATTTATAAGAATGGAGAGATGTTTGAAGGGTTTTGGAAAAATGATCTGAAGGAAATCAAAGGGAAATATGTTTGGCCTAATGGCTCATTGTATGAGGGCGAATGGAAGGATGACAAGATGGATGGGAAAGGAATTTATACTAATGAAAATGGGGAGAAGTTTATCGGGATGTGGAATGAGAATTTGTTCGTGAAGAATGGGAAGATTTAGGATTTAAAGAGATATTTTTTTATTTATGTGTTTTTCATTGAAGTAAAGGACAAAAAAATTAATGGAATTTTACATTGTTTCTATTTTAATTGTTTTATTTTTTTATTTATTAATTAATTTAAGAAAGAAATTAGAGATTTCATAGACAAAACATAAAATTAATGAAATAATATTAATTTCTTTGATTTGGAAATTTTTAAAAATGTTAAAATTTTGAAGTC
>Ga0302186_10001529_pt1 | contig 19054 bp, 29 predicted proteins | sample II_Bog_E1_2_FD_198782 | JGI IMG/M metagenome (GOLD analysis project Ga0302186, IMG submission 198782) | Peat permafrost microbial communities from Stordalen Mire near Abisko, Sweden - II_Bog_E1_1 | ecosystem: Environmental > Terrestrial > Soil > Wetlands > Peat | place: Sweden: Abisko...
GATATAGTTAAAGAGTTATTGGAAATCATAGAGCTACGTACAAAAGGATTAACCGCTGAGAATATGATACACAGCTATTATTACTTAATCGATGAATTGACGAATAAAATTGAGTTGCTGGAGCACCATATTGAAAACACTAGAAACGGATTTTAATAAACATGTATAAAGAATCATTTGATAATAAACAAGATAGGGAAACAACTGAAAAAACAACAGAACTAAACAAAAGTATGTCTAATTCTGCTGCACATAAATCTGTTAACTCTCCGCCCTTTCCAAGATTACCTGTACGAGAATATAAAGATGATAATGGCAAAACATTGTTTATCTATGTATTCAATGAGGACATTGTAAAGTTTCATGGTGAGGAATGGGCAAAGAAATATTTTGATGTAGCGGGTGTCAATACCTGTCCGGTAATTGATAAGAATATTCCTGAAGGATATACCGCGAATAGTTTTGCAATGTATTACTGGGATTACTCAAGATTTGCAGATGTTGTAGATAAAGGTATAACCACTTACTGGGACTAAATTATGAAAATTAAAACAATTAGAAAATCGATATTTGAAACTAATAGTAGTTCTACTCATTCAATTTCCGTAGCAGATTTAACACCTGAAGACATTAATAGAAAGAGTTATGGTTTTAGGAAAGGAACAACATTAAAAATTCATGGAGGTCAGTTTGGTTGGGAGATTGAAGAATATCGTGATTGGGAAACCAAAGCTTCGTATTGTGCGGTTGATAACTGGTGTGATCAAAAACGAATTGCGTTATTGACCGAAGTATTAAAAGAAGTTACTGGTGCTTCAGATGTAGAATATTTGATTACCACAGAGTTAGAAGTTTCATATATTGATCATCAAAGCAGTGGAGTATCTTCCATACTCTTCGAAAACAAAGAAACATTAAAAAAGTTTATTTTTGGGAGTAATTCCGTATTATACACTGATAATGACAATCATTAAGATTAAGGAAGCTTCTGGAAACAAAACCAATATGACAACCTGCAAGGGCACGCTAATCATACCCATGAAATCTTTAGGTCACATTTTATGTGACGAACTCTACCATGATAACCCCGATTACACACCCGATTTTTATTCTAAGCTCGACTCGGAAGCTAGATCGGAATTGGATCGCATCGCCAATGGCATCGGAACCGAAGCCATTCAGCGGAGCAATGCCGAAGGGAGGACACTATGAGCTGGAGCAACGAACTTCACAAGTTAGATACTGATTCTCAGGTATTTTTTTATGAACAGGACTTCTACTGTTTATCAAACTTTTCGTCATTCTCCCTTCTTTGGGAAGGATTAAGATTTGATACCTCAGAAGCTGCTTACCACTGGGAAAAATTCAGACACCATGATCCCGTCGTAGCAGCTCAAATTCATCAAGCTATTTCCGCTCATGATGCATTTAAAATTGCCCAAGCAAATAAGGCACGGCAATTGACCAACTGGGATGAACTCAAGTTGGTCGTCATGCGTCGAATACTACAAGCGAAAACAGATCAGCACGAATACGTTAGACGGAAGCTCTTTGCTACTGGGGAACGTGAATTGATCGAAGACTCGTGGCGCGATGCCTATTGGGGATGGGGGCCAAACCGAGACGGGAAAAACCATCTAGGCAAGCTATGGATGGAGATTCGGTCAGAACTTTGTTTTAAAATTTATTTCTTACGTAACTTAGGAGTAACTACTTACAATCATTAATTATGACGTACGTTAATGGAGATTATAAGATTGAAATTCAAGACGATGGTACGTTAATTAGAACAGTTGATTCCAATATCAAAAATCCAAAAGTTGATTATCCATGTAGTATTGATGTAAAGATTACTAATCATTGCGATCAAGCGGATATCTGTACCTACTGCCATGAACGTAGCAATAAATCTGGTAAGCATGGTGATCTGGATTTAGGGTTGAAATTATTTGCTTCGTTACCTTCAGGTACAGAAATAGCTATTGGTGGAGGTAATCCACTGGATCATCCAAATCTTGTTAACTTCTTATGGCATTTAAAGAATAAAAAATTAATAAGTAATCTAACCATTAATTCCAGGCATTTAACTGCTTACTCACGATTCATCAATAAACTGTTGGACGAAAAATTAATTAAAGGATTAGGTGTAAGCTGGACAGCTAATACCAACGACGATCCACGTTATTGCATTTATAACCGTAAGAATATTGTTTATCATCTAATCATCGGTGTTGATACTCCTTATGATTACGAATTATTAGTAAATGCTTCAAAATCAAGAGTAGGTAAGCCTGAGCAAATAAAGGTACTATTACTGGGGTTTAAAAACTTTGGTAATGGTGCTAAATATTTGAATCGATTAGGTAAGAAGGTTCAAAATAACATTGATTTATGGAAAAGTAGATTACCTAACTATCTGTTGAGGGAAGATGGAAATGTTATATCTTTTGATAATCTTGCAATCCTTCAACTTGAAATTCAAGAATTATTAAAGCCAGAAGTTTATAATAAATTCTACATGGGAGACGACGGTAAATTTTCCATGTACGTAGATTTGGTAAATAAGCAATATGCCAAAACATCAACAAGTGGTGAACGATTCGATATTGGTGAACTTGAGTTTATTAACATTAAAAATTGGAAAAGAAGTATCTCAATGAATAACTTTAATAATTTTGACCTTCCTAAAAATGATAAAAATGAACCTCGTATGCATGAAATCTTTCAAAACATAAGGAGCTTATGACCAGGTACTCTAACGATCCTGACGCTCCTGCTTTCCCAACAGACAGTGAACACCAATCGGGTAAAAATACATATCATATGACAGGGATGACTATACGACAATATGCAGCTATTCATTTACGAGTAGCTGATAGTGGTGAAAAATGGTTGAATGATATGATTTGTAAAAGTTTAGAAAACGAAAATACGCTTAAAGAACTAAATCAATCCCCCTAAATGAAATATAAAATACAGGTAGAAGGAATAATTCATTGGGAAGATTTGGTTGATTCTGAGAATAAGGTTTTAGTGGTATACAATACTTATGATGAAGCTTTAGAGGACTATAACGATATTGTAAAGTTATTATTTAAGTCAGATGGTCGTTTTCGAATTGTTGCAATTGAGAATTAATAAATTATGCGTTCGCTGTTGTACTTTAGTGGATTATGTTTTCTGCTTTTTGTAATTATTCCTTATTATATTGTTATTGGAATATTCATCAAACAGCGTTCTTCAAGGATACATGAATGGAGTAACGACCAGTTGAATAGATTTTACTGGTTTTTCATTCGTGAATAAATTTTGGGCAGTCTACGATGAACAACGGAAAGCCGTTCTTATCGAAAGACACAAGCTTTAAAAATGTGAAATAACAAAGCTATGTGTATCAAGGATCGTTTCGACAGTCGTAGGTACCAACTCAAAAATACAATTATTAAAATAAAATAATTATTTATGCGTATCGGTGAATACGCAGGAACAGGGAGGTTAAATCCTCCCTGTTTTTTAGCTATTGGAAAGCATGATAATCAACCGTCAATAAATCTTGGAGCTTATTACCACCAGCATACGATATGCTGCTCTGTAAATGCTCTTCAAAGTATTTCATTTTCTCAAGGTAGGTAGAGTTATTCAAAGGTACCATTGTCGATTTACCTTCAATATGGGTTAATGATTTTTTTCCATTTGAAGAAGCAGAACCATAATAATGTTTACTATCTCCAGTATAGCTGTCCAACCTAGCAGGTGAATCATTACAAGCAGCAAACAAACTACCTATCATAATCATTGTATAACCAGCTACCAGCCCTTTTGTAATATCACCTGGACATTGTACTCCCCCATCACCAATTAATGGTACTACGGAAGCATTGGAAGCTTCTACCCCTGCACTAAACATTGGGCTAGTAAATCCTGTGCAATCATAAGTTGTACAAGCCAACCCCATACCTATTCCAACTTTGATGGCATGAACACCCCAGTACTGTAAATTGATAATTGAGTCATAATCACCTGCTACATTACCAGCAATAATCTTAACTTCAGGTAAATTATGTCGAATGAACTCAATCATTTCATTCATTAAACGACAATAACCATGAGCAATATCAATAGTAATGATTAGAGAATGTTGATTATAAGGTGTTAAAATATTCCTTAATTTGGTAAGAAAATCTCGATCTTTATCATTTACACCAACGGATAAGGAAAATATAAACTTTGAATATTTATTAGCCATTTGGTTTACCCATTGAAGAATATCATGTGGTTCGTAAAAACGATGGAGTATGTAGAAATATCCATTATTATACAATTCTTCAGCCAAACGAAAGTCTATAACACATTCCATATTTGCAGGAATGATAGGAGCTTTAAAGGTATGCCCTAAAAATGAGACAGAAGTATCAGCCAATGATCTACTCGATAATTGGCTATATTTTGGAGTTAGGTAAATATCACTATATTTCATTTTATGATATTTATTAATTATTGTCTTTTACATGGTGGCAAACACCGTGTTCATCTGGAGCTTTCCATTTACGTGATTTATTCTTCTCCAGCTTTGATTTACAAGAGGCTAATATGCTTTCAGGTGTTAATCCCATTTTATTGGCATAATGTAATAGCAACATGAAACAATCAGCATATTCTTCTGCATCGTTATCGGAATTTTCAAGTTCTATCAATTCTCTACGTAAATGAGTGAGTATGGAATGTTTATTAGCTTTAGTGAATGTAGCATTAGCCCATTCCATTTGCTCGTTAAAGTAGTTTTCAAATTTCGTAAGTGACTTATTTTCTATTTCTTCCGCAATTTTAAAACAAAGATTAACGGCCACCTTAGATGCTTGCTCAGCGTTAAATACTTTGTTTCCTGTCCCCTCATGCCAACACATAGAAGCTGAGCCTATAGACTCAAAAACGGTGTGGTATAAATCACTTGAAATACGATAATTAAGAGGTCTTTCCTTGATTGGAAGATTCATCGCTTCTTCCTTAGATAGTATTGTTTCAGTAAAGAAGCCCGATCCATCTGGTAAAACATGAATATTGTTGTTACAGGTTGTTGAATTCATATAATTTTGTTATAATTTATAATTGTGTAGGTCTTCGGGGCTTCTTTCAATAGCTCCATGCCGTTCCATAGCCGCTACACCTAAAGCAGTAATCTTTGTAATCATTTCCCTAGTGGTATAATGTGAATTACTTTTCAATAATGATTGTTTAGCTTTCAAAAGATACAATTCCATATAAACCAAAAAATCACCAATTGATGTATTCTCGTCATCTCCATGTTGGGCTATCTGGTATTCTCTTTCCTTACGAAGAACAGCAAATACTTTTTCAATATCCGATCTATTCATTGTCTACCTTCTTGTTCTTATATTCTTTGATAAGTTCTTTTAGATACCATTCTGCCTTTTCTAAATCTTGTAACCCGTTTTTTGATTTGTATCTCCAAAGATACTTTCGAACATTATTAATCAAAAAGCCTTCAAACTCTTCAGGTGTCGATAAGTCTCTCAATACGTCAATGCATTCATATTTAGAAGAATTATAATGGGAAGGATGATTAACGGCATCTGATTTTGTGAGGAGTTTAGGTGATTCGTTAGTATGTTCGTTGATATTCATGCCACTTACCTTTTTATAATATTTATTATTCATAAAAATTTTGGTTTATTTATTTCTAGCAACTGTGGTTGTAATTTTTGGTTAAAGGTTAAAATTCGGTGCCAGATGATTCCGGTGAATAATACTTTTATTCTTTCTAACCAAGACAGCTTCCAGCAAGCAATCAACTCACCATCAATATTTCTAAAACAAGGAAATGGTAAATAAGGCTGTTGATTTTTAGCAATCACAGTATTCATTTCTTTAAATTCAATAATTTTCATAATTCTTTATTCTCATCATCATTGTTATTCAATTCAAGCATATTTGAGCATTCTTCAAATTCACAGTAATCTAATCCTAATTGATAGGTTAAGGGTAACAAGTTCAGACATATTAGCGAAATGATAAATCCCAACACATTACTATAGGCAAGAAGAGATATAACAAACAGCCCTACAGAAAAGATGAAATAAGTCATCCACAGCAAATATAACAATCTGAACAATAATTTTTTCACATAACCTTTGATTGAACTACAAAGTAATCCAATCAGGTTTCTTTGCAAGTACTTCTTTCAAATTTATGGTAGTAATATTTTCCTGAGGATGATCTTTACGTAATTGCCTCCAACTAGAATGGAAATTGGATTCCACGATTTTCGGATTATCATAATCGTAAATATTGAATGCTTGAGCTACATGTTCTAAAGCTGAAGCATGTAAAGGTGTTTGACCAACCAAACGATTATATAGTTCTAAGTCTTTATCCACATTTCTTTTACCGTCATGCGTAAGGTAAGATACTCTAGCACATCTAGCAGCACTGATTTTTGATAAATTTGAAAAATCAGGATTATCCTTAGTATTCAATACGTCTGATAATTCGTCATTTTGTATATACGGTAAATGCCATTCTTTCCATTTTAATTGTTTAGGGATTGAATTCAAATAAGAATTTAACATTCGATAAGCTAGTACCTGAAATTCAGGTTGAGCCATTGGATGCGCCCGCAAGGAGAAGAAGTTGTTAAAGTATGTACCTGTGCAAACAACTGTGATATGTGACCATGGTTCAAGTACACGATTGGCGATTTGTTTATGGACATCGAGTTTATTTAAAGTCCAGGCAATAGCCACTCCAAACCACCTTGATTCTTTCCAAACGAATTGAGCTATTTTTTTAGCTAATCCCGTTAATTCTGAATTAGCCTGCATACCCTTCTCATTAGCCCCCCAGAATTCTGGAACAGCTGGTTCATTGATTACAGCTTTAATCATCTTATGAATTGGTATTGCTCTACTGCTAGCAGCATTACGTGACAATGCTCGATGGGTCATTATTTCACTATGAATATAACGAGGGTAGGTAATTTCAAAAGTAGTTAACCTTACACCAATTGGATTAATTGAATCACAGATTATTTTTGCTTTGATCATATTTTATAGTTTTATGGAAGGAGTTAAATAGGCTATCTCTTCTTTTGTACTTGTAAGTCTAATGCGGTTGTAGTATCTGGTTATTAATTCGGTTTCTGCCTTGAACCAATCATTCCAGTCGTCACCATCTGGTTTATTGCGTTCTTCCCATAGCTTATGAGCGTAATGTTTAATATCGTGATGCTTTGGATAATGATTGTTTAGTATTTTTAGCATAAATTGTATGTCTGTATAAAAAGATATATTTGATCATTTGAATAAAATAATAGTATAGTTCAACTATAAAAAATTTTATCAGCTTAATATTTCTATTCATATATCCCCGTTTTCCATCATTTTATTTGTTTCGTAAATATTTACTTTACGGCGAATGAATTCCTGTTTTACGCATTCCAATACACCTACCAATGTATTTGCTTTAGTGTAAGATTGATTGTTATCAAAGATTGTCCAAATGATTTTTGAAATGAAATAATTAAGTTCTCCAGGTGTAAAGTCCATTCCATCATTTAATCCCGCAATAATAGGGTCTAGAATTGGGCTTAATTTGTCTCGTTCTTCTTTTTTAATGTAAGGCATAAGTAATGTGTATGTGAGTTGATAACCAGATGATAATATCAATAAGCTTCCAAATACCTAGCGGTATGAATATTAATAATAGTATAGCCATTAAGAAAAATAGTGATATAGCTACACTAATAAAATCGGATAATGATCGAAAATCCATATTAATTTTTAAAGAAGTATTGACGATTTAAACAATTCCTACGTAATGTCTTTCGTTTACGAGGAGGTAATATTGGCGATTCATCCAATATGGATTTACGTTTACCAAATATATCCTCGTAATTGTCTCTGTATTTTTCTAAGTCGATTGCTCGTGCTGCGTCTCTTGATCCTGCCATATATTTATTTTGTTGATTGATAAATTGTTAATACTATAAAAAAAGGCCAAAATACCCAAATAATCAAAAATGCTGAAATCACAACAAAATTGGTTATCAATTCATAAAAGCTCGTAAACCCTAATTCTTCAGTAAAATAACCTCTTTCGACTTCTGCGTTAATAAACAGAAAAATAGTTATTATCACCCCAATTAGGAAATACAGTTCTATCATGAGTATTGTTCTTTGAACCTTTTGATCTCTCTTCCAAACTGTCCAATACGCTTTTCTAATTCTGCCAATAAATTAGTATTTTTTGGACGTTCTGTTTTTGCTTTCTTTAATTCGTCTTCCAGCCATTGACGTACTTTTTGGAACATTTCCTTTTGGAATTTAATATCTTTTGTCATGCTGTAAAGTATATCCGATTAGTAAATTGTCAAATGAGATTACGAGCATTTTGTCCAACCACATTCTTTACATTTAACACACCCACTTTCTCGTACAAGCGTACCAGATTCTTCACAAGAAGGACATTCCTCTCCCTTTACCAAAGTTCCATCCTTGATATATTTTTTTAGATTACGGGCAACGACCTTAGCAAAGCTTTGCATGTCTCCCTTTGTCTTTTCTAATTGATGTACGATAAACGATACGTCAGAGCCATGTCTGAGAGCGGTGGAAAGTATACGTGTCAATGCGTCTATATCCTCGTGCTTGGCTATATCGTTAAGTTGTACTTCTAATTCGTTAACTACTAAGAAGTATTGCCCTCTAGCTTTTTTGACTGTTTTCCCTTCTTTAATATCGGAGGGTATAACATCGTTTAAATTTCTACCCGTAAAGACTTCATAAGGCTTGTTGTGCATTAATCCCACTACTACGTAAAACTGCTCACCTTTTATTCTAGAATGATAAACATCACAAGATAGCTCTTTTGGTCGTTTAATTACATTAGAGGGTTTAATTTCTTCAGTTTTGTTTTGGACTAAAACACCCGTTCTACAACCGTCACGATAAACAGTAACACCTTTCAAACCATGCTCCCAAGCGGCTGTATATATTTCGGAAATTTTAGACTCCTCTACATCGTTTGGTAAATTTAATGTACTGGAAATGGCATGGTCGATGTTCTGTTGGGCAACTGCTTGTAGTTTTACACGTTTAATCCAGTCGATGTCTTCAGCACAATTGCCAAACCAAGGAGATTTTTTCCAATCGGTTTCTCCAGTCACCTCCATCCACAGTTTTAATTTAGGATGGTAGACCTCAAATTCTTGCCAGCAGTCACCATTCTGATCGATGAAATCTACTTTGCCGTGTTTATCGCTTGGGTTGATTTTCTTGCGACGGGTATAAGGCTTAATTGTGTACACTGGTTCAATGCCTGAAGATGTTTGTGTAAGTATGCTTACCGACCCAGCAGGTGCGATAGTTAAGTTGGCTATATTCCTACGACCATACTTTGAAATATTATTGTATAATTCAATGTTTTCTTCTTTGATCTTTAGTAGGAACGCCGAGTTCTTTTCTTTTTCCCAATTCCAAATTGGAAATGCTCCAATCTCCTTCGCCATTTCCATAGATGATTGAAACGAAGCGAGTTTCATTGCCTTATGAATGTCTCCTACGTGTTTAATTGCTTCTTCACTACTATAAGGAATATTTAAGGCCGCTAACGCATCTCCCTCTGCTGTAATGCCCAATCCTGTTCTACGACCTTTCAAGCATTTATCTTTAACTTTAGTCCACACGTATAACTCTTCTGCTTTTACCGTATCACTTTCAGGGTCATCTTTAATTTTGTTGATGATTGCTTCGATCTTTTCAAGTTCTAGGTCTACCAAGTCATCCATTAAACGTTGAGCAACCTTGGTATATTCTATAAACTTTTCAAAATCAAAACTGGCTTCTTTAGTGAATGGATTGGTTATAAAGCTAAAAAGATTAATTAGCAGTAATCGACAGCTATCGAATTCACATAACCCAATCTCTGAACAATTACTAATATTAAACCCTTCGCACCAAAAGGTATGTGAGTCGTTATCTACCGTAATATCCCATACTTCTTCTGTTGCAACAAATTGTTTAGATATAATTTCCTTATTAATAACCTCGGGTTTATCACACAAAACCTTAGATAGATTGTTCATTCTTTCTTGTTTATCTAATTGAATAAATCCAACCATTTGTGCAAATAACCATTTGTCTCTTGTGATATTCAGGTCATAACTCTGTTTGCATAGATATGTGCCGTTTGTAAACGTAACATTCTTTTGTTTATTAACAGTATAATAAGACGCAATACCTAAAGAATTAAGCATGAGTTGTACAGTCTGTATTACTTCAAATGAAGCAGCTTTTAAAGTAATTCTCCCCCCTGCGATACTTCCGTTTGCTGAATAAAGCCCACGTAAAAATCCACATTTCTTACTCCTACTTCCATAAATAAATCTATCAGGAATTATTCTTTTAAATGTGAGAGGTATTTCTAAATCCGTAATAGTTGTAGTTATATGCCAAGCGCAATCTTGTATAGTGTAGGCATCCTCATGAATTAAATGACTTATTTCACTTTGAAAATAGTCTTTATCTTTTTCTCCAATACATAATAGTTTATTTTTAGAAGCTTTATGATATGTACCGTCTCCTATAACTAGTCCGTCCATAATATCTTGAGGGTCTAATATAATTTCTTTTTCATAAGAAACACCTCGCAGGATATCTATACCTTCGGCGTCTTTGGCTTGTACCTTCTTACCTTTAAATACAAGTTCGTGATTTTCCGTACAAGTAATGGACCCATGAGTCGTGCTATATTTATAAGTATCTTTAATGCCTGTTTTGAATTTATTTATAACATTCGTCCAACCTTCCGAAGACCAAATTTTATCCCCTATTTTGATATCTCTTAGTTGTTTTATTCCTTCTTTTGTTAGAAGATGTGTGCTTAAAGGCAGGCAAGGATTCGTAGACACTGTTTTGAACCCTTCGTCAGCATAACAATCGACAGCATTATAGTTAGTAATTCTATCCCAGAATAGAATTCCTGGCTCTGCCCGTAACCAAGCGGAGTTAATAATCAATTTCCAGATATGAGAAGCTCTTACTTTTTTACTAATTAAAGGAGTTATACCCTTTTCTTTATAGTCTACTGGAAAACATTGTTCGTACTCTTCATCATTCTTTAAAGCATTTAAAAAGTCGTCGGTTAATCTCACCGATATATTAGCCCCTGTTACTTCCTTATCGTCATTTTTTATAGTTATAAATTGTTCTATATCAGGATGATGAACAGACAGTGTAAGCATTAAGGCCCCTCGTCTACCATCTTGACAGACTTCACGAATACTATTAGAATACCTACGCATCCAACTTACAATCCCTGTGGAAGTCCTGGCTGCATTGCTGGTTAGTGTACCACTTGGGCGTAAGTTACTTAAATCCGTACCGTTACCCCCTCTTCTCTTACTTATTTGTACTAGCTGCTGGTCGGTCTTCATGATTCCTCCATAGGAGTCAGTTGGAGATTCCACAACAAAACAATTGCTAAGAGAAACAATTTGATGGTTGTTTCCAATTCCGTTCATTGGGCTACCTTGAGGCACTAAATATTTAAACTTATCAAAATAACTAAATATTTCTTCTTCTGTGTAAGGAGCTTTAAATTTAGTCTTTTCTATTCTTGCGAATTCTTTAGCCAGTCTCCAATGCATGTCTGTAGGCGATTGTTCTAATAACTCTTGGTTGTTATTTCTTAAAGCGTACTTATCAATAAATACTTTGGCTGCTAATTCATCTCCTTTGAAATACTCAAGAGATTTTTCAAAAGCTTCCTGATAACTAAAAACTGTTGCCATGCACATCCTTTTCTTGATTGTTGTGAACCCTTATTCTTACTGAACTTTCATTTAAAATCCAGCCTTTTAAAGGAAAACAATCTACTTCTTCTTGTTCTTTACGCAACTGATTTTTTCAACTAAGATTAGATAAGGAGAACTGTATTCATGGCTCGAAAATTAAAGAATGGCTGGCTTCCTGACCTACCGGACCACAGGGACTATTCTGTAGACTATGAGAGAATAGTCGATCTACCCTCTGTCATAGATTTACGAGCATCTATGCCTCCTGTCTATGATCAACAAGACAGTTCAAGTTGTACAGCTAACGCTATAGCGGGAGCAATTGAACATCAATTGATTACGCAAAAGTTAGAAGAGTTTACACCCTCTCGCTTGTTTATTTATTACAACGAAAGAGCTTTAGAAAATAGTGTTACTTCCGATAGTGGGGCACAAATCAGAGATGGTATCAAAACTGTAGTTTCTGCAGGTGTTTGTGCTGAAAAAGAGTGGCCTTTTGATTTGACTAATTTATTTACCAAACCGAATGATAATTGTTATGTAGAGGCTAAAAAGAATATTGTAGAAAGTTATACTCGATTAGGACAAAATTTACCCACATTAAAATCAGCATTAATTAAAGGTTATCCTATTGTTTGCGGTATAACTTTGTATAACTCATTTGAATCCGATGATGTAGCTAAGTCCGGTATTGTACCTCTCCCTTCTAAAAAGGAAGAATGTCTAGGAGGTCATGCTGTTTTGATTTGTGGTTATAACGATGCGAATCATTCTTTTATAGTAAGAAATAGCTGGGGAGCAGATTGGGGTATGGGGGGTTATTTTTCTCTTCCTTACGATTACATATTGAATAATGACCTAGCTTCGGATTTCTGGGTTATTAAGCTTGTTTCTTAAGCATGAAACCTATTCCTCCATATGGTGAAGGCTTTGGTAAATGGAAGCCCAACAGTAGACAAGAATTACATTTATCATTATTGAAAAGTTTCAAGAAGCATATGAATAGTCCTGATGTTCAACATGTACAAAGTTGGCATGAAAAAGATTTAAGTAAGCTAAAAAAAGAATCTATTGATTTAGCTAAAGAAGAAATGTTTTCAAAAAAAGAATTGGGTGATGTAAATACCTATATTCTTGGTAAAGATGAATTAGAGAAACCTAGAGAATTATCAGAAGAAGAGAAGAATAGAATAAATCTTCGTAAACGAATAGGGTGGACTTTGTTTGATCCATTGGTGACCAATCAAAAGATGGACGCTACTCAGATTATTCAAAATCCTATTTATCGAGGGGCTTTAAATACTGTAGGAACAGCTACTCCTGCTTTTATAACTGGAACGATGATGGGTGCAGGGCTAGTGTCCTTGCTAGCTAAGAAGCCTAGCCTTTTAAAAACTTTAGGAACGGGGTTAGCCACAGGTACGTTAGCCGCCTTACCTTCTACTTTAAACATTCACGACAACTACAAAAAGCAAAAACTGTATAACGATATAACTGAAGAGTTCATTAAACACCATCCAGAAGGACAGATAACGACAATGCCAACAATTCTAAAAGATATGTTGGATAAACCAAGATCGGTTAGTAAACTAAAATTAGATAATAAGAAAATTGTTAAAAAATCGGATGATCAATGGGAACACGTTTATCATTCTAGAGAAAAAGGCTTTGAAAAAATGCCTTGGCAACACCGAGTAGGGTTAAGGATAGGTGAAAATCCGTATAGGATGGTATCTGCGATTTCAGGTGGTCTGAACCTTCCGTTATCATTATATGAAGGGTTTAAAACACATGCGAGTAAGAAACAAGAATATAATGATCTAAAAGACAGATTTGAGCAGAGAATGAAAAAGAAACGGGAAGCTGAAGTATTTCTTACAAAAGTCAAAACACCAATTTATAAAAAACATCATGGTCAGAAAGAAAAGATTAAAGATTTTGATAATTTGTTTAAGACTTCGGTAGATAAAGAGCCACTGTTAGAACATCAGAAACGAGTTGTAGAACGGTTATCTAAATCTGATCAACCAGGCTTAATATTGATGCATGGTTTGGGGTCAGGAAAAACGAGATCTAGTATTGAAGCCTACAAATCATTAGGATTACCTACCGAAGCAATTGTACCCGCTGCTCTAAAAGGTAATTTCGAAAAGGAATTACATAAATGGGTAGGTAAACATCCAAAAGACTTGGATATTACTTCTCAGCAAGAAATAGCACGTAATGGTCTACCCGAACATGCGTTAGATGGTAAATTGATGATTGTTGACGAAGCTCATCGTTTGCGTAATGAAGATACCAAACTTTATAAAAATCTCAAGACACAGAATCCTGCTAAGCGTTTATTGTTATCTGGAACTCCAATTTATAATAACCCATCGGATATATCAAAATTAATTAATTTAGCAGCTGGTAAAGATATTCTTCCAGAACGTAAGCCGGAATTTGAACAGGAATATATTGGTCAACGGACAGTATTTCCTACTCTAGTGCATCGCATGTTAGGTGTAAGTCCAGGGCAGGAACAGTATGTTAAAAATCCTGAATATCTAAAAAAAGTATTTCATAAGTTAATTGATTATCACGCTGGTAATTCTGAAGGATTCCCTGATGTTAAGGAAGAACGTATCAATGTACCAATGGGTAAAGATCAACAGCATATATACAAAGCTTTGATGAAAGATTTACCATGGTATTTAAGATTAAAAGTATCTGCTGGATTACCTCCTGATAAGAAAGAGTTGGATAAACTGATACCATTCCTATCAGGTGCAAGAATGATTTCAAATTCAACTTCAGGATTCAAGAAAGATAATACGGAAATTGAATCTCCAAAAATTGATAAAGCTGTAGAATATCTAAAGCAGAAAATGCAGGAAGATCCTGAATATAAAGGTGTAGTTTATTCAAATTACTTAAATAATGGTGTAAATGAATATAAACATAAGTTAGATGAAGCAAAGATACCTTACGGGGAATTTACTGGTGAGATTAATGAAAAGAAAAGAAATCAGTTAGTCAAAGATTACAATGCTAATAAAATAAAAGCGTTATTACTATCATCGGCTGGAGGAGAAGGTTTGGATTTGCGCGGGACAAGATTAATCCAAATTTTAGAACCACATTTTAATAATCCTAAAGTTGATCAAGTAATTGGTAGAGCAGCTAGATATAAATCACATGAAGGATTAGCTAAGGACAAACAAAATGTGTTAGTACAACGATATTTTTCTACATTAAATCCTGGTATGCTTGATAAGTTAAGAGGCAAGAAACCTACAAGTTCCGATGAATATCTTCAAAATCTAGCCGATCAAAAAACTCAATTGAATAATGAGTTTATCAATCTAATAAAAAATTAATTATGAAAAAGGAAGCAATCAATCCAGGAGCGATTTATGGTGAAGTAGTAGAAACACTGGCCAATATGTTACGAACGCCTCCTACCCCACCCCCTGCTCCAACAACAACATCGAACGATAAGAATACTAATCCTACATCTGGAGACAGCTTATTGATCAATAATAAAACAGCTGAAGAAAATGGTTTGTCATTTATGGGTGAAGCGTTTGAAAACGCAAAACCTTTAAATAAAGAAAAGAAGCCAATCACAAAAAAGGAAAAACCAGCTGTTGATCCCAATTGGCGTAAAAATATGAATAGTATGCATACGCCTGTTGATGAACCAAAAAACTTTAAACAGGAAGTTTTGGAAAGATTAAAGATCAATCCAAAGAAACATATGCCTGTAAAGAATCTTCAAAAGAATCATAAGCCATTTATGGATTTATCGAAAGCCAAGCATAATAAACTATTGGCTCATTTAACAAAACATAAGTTACCTTACGGTGTGGCAGCTATTGGATTGGGTGCATTGGGTACAAAAGCAGTGTTCGATCATTTGAATAAAGAAGAACAAACAGATAGTCATGCAAAAGTTTAGTAGTCTACCAATGGATTTCAATACACGTATTATACAACAATTGCGTACTTTACGCAGACCAAAAGGTAATACGTATAATCTACTATCGAGTATTACTCAAGACCCTGCAGGTAGTGGATATATCAAAGATTTGAATGATAAGCCCCTATTGGCTACATTCCGTGATAATAAAACGAATGGCAACTTTTCAATCAACCCAGATTTTCAGCCTATTGATATTGCTTTAAAATTACGTAAACTTCGAAATGCTTTTCGTAATTCTCAAATACAGTAGTCTTCAAAATCTTCGAAGCTAACTGTTGCTCTACATTTATCATTGTCGTTATGCGTATAGACCTTGATATTTACACCATTTGGTCTATTAAAACCAATTCTACGTAAAATTGAGATTAATTGACTCATTTCTCGTTTACGATTGTATTTGGTAAAGAATGTAGGTTCTTTGATTTTATGCACTTTTGATCCCCAGCATTCTAATAATCCCCATTGTTTGGGAATAAGAAAAGGATTCAATAATCCTTTAGGAGTAAGGTAATAACGTGTATACCCCATACCCGCCTCAACATCAGTACGGAACGACTTATTACTATCCGCACGAAAATCAGAAACAGAGGTTTTACATTCAATCAAAGTGGATAATCCATTAGCTCGATAGCCTATGGCGTCTGCTGATTCGTAATCTGTAAGTTCTGTAACAACAATACAATGATCTCGTTTTAACCATTTTGCAGCCCGTTGTACTAGATCATCGTGTGTCATGTTATAGACTTGGAAATTCTTTAGCAAATATAGCATTAATTGAATCATTCAATGGAATGTCTCGTACTTTATCGTTCACTACTGAATGAGTAAATATACTATACTTGTCCCAGACTTTTTTATTGAATTCATATTTATCATACCAGATTGGAAAGATATTATGTTTAGAAGATAAGTGTTTAATCAAGTCTAGTAGACTGGCCATCTGTGTCTTATTCAGATCAGCATAATGATAGTAACCTCGAAATTCTTTTTCGATTACCGGGCCAGTATAAATATTTTGATGATGAACATAACCATTGATGTAGTAGTTACCATTTTCTTTGATTAAATTATTTTCATTGAGTAGTTCAATCCCGATACTCATTTTATCATATACACCATAACGATCATTGATATTTAGATGATAGCTCCAGTATTGATCATCATATGTTTGAACTATGTTACCATTACGTTCAATGATGTAGGGAGATGAGAATTTATCAGAATTATCATTCCAGCGATCAATTAGATTTTGTGCATTGCCTCTTACACCTTTTAATGGAGAGAATTCTGTACGAGTATTACTACCGTGAATAACAATATATTTCTTTTCTGTAATCGTAGAAATATATGCTTTAGGGGATAATTCTTTTTTAATATGTGGCATAGAGTATATTGATTAATGTTAAGTAAAAGATGGCTCTAACTTGACATTATCGGGAGGTAATAGTTATTATTTCGTCCATGCCAAGGTTGCTCCTCGTTGATGATTATAATGTCCAACTTCTTGATATTTCTTGATTTCTGGAGCATCATTTTCAAAAAACATAATCTGACATATCGGTTCACCGACCCTTAGACTCACTGGCCAACAGATTAGATTCTTAATTTCCAAAGTAATATTACCTTCAAAACCTGGGTCGATCAATCCAGCAAATTCTACAGAAATTCCAGTTCTTGCTTTCGAAGATTTTCCACAAACAATACCTGTTAAATTATCAGGTATTTTGACAATCTCCTTTGTACCTCCTAATACAAATTGATTAGCTTCTAATGTAAACCAACTACTATTATTGGTCATGTCAAAGTAACCAACGATTCTTGGGTCAGGTATTCGAAATTCAGAACATAAGGTCAGATCATAACTTACAGGGTTCAATAACCGTTCATCATAAGGAGTAATGAGATCACTAGACAATGCGAGTTCTTTGATTTTTTTATCATTTAACATAAATATTATTGTGAGGTTTGTTTAGATGATGTTTAAAAGAGCTTTAGCAAATTTTTTAATTTCTTCAGATAGCTCTTCACCTTCATCTTCAATCTTATGAAAGTTACTGTATTTATAAGTATCATTTTCTAACTTGGATACTTTCAATAAAGTAGTATTATCGAAAATAATCATAATCTCTTCGGCTTCAGGATCTACAGTAATATCAAAATTCATAAGCTTGGTTTATGCATCAAAAATAAGGTAGAATTGATCCTTTGTCAAAGATTATTTTTATGTTAAGTTATTAATATGAACGATGTTCTGACTCGCCAGGAAAAGATACAACAAATACGTGACTTCTTTAATAAAACAAAAATCGATAAATCAGTTACGCAGCATACGTTGAATAAAGAATATAGTAATGTTAATCCTGAATTATTAACTACTACTTCTGGTAAATTACTAAGAATTCATAAAAATGAAGTAGATCCCGATGATCGAGATAATCTGCTGTTCTCAAAGTTTCATGGACTAGAAGATCATCTAGTACAACATGTACAAAAAGATGCCGGAAAGCTTAATGCTAAAGCTAGAATGAAGATGGAGCAGAAGAAAAATTTAAGTTGGTTAGACGCTGGGTTTTGGAGTCCTCAACTACGCAGTGTACTGGTATCTAATAGTTTAACCCAACCAATTGACGGTATAAATCCAATAGAATTTTTATCGTTGTCGCATAAAGTAACCAAAATGGGAGAAGGTGGGATTTTTTCTTCAGAATCCGTGCCTCAAGAAAGCCATCAAATCAGTGACTCATCCTTTGGTTGGATCGACCCTATGCAAGTTCCAGAATCTTTAGATATTGGAGTTACAAGTTATTTTACTCAAGGTACAAGAAAAGGTTTTGATAATAAACTTTATAAATTAGTGAAAGATAAAAATGGTAATAAAGTTTGGAAGGACCACGAGACTTTATTGAACAGTGTGGTGGATATCCCGGAATACTAACTCCAATAACTTGAACTTATAATCGTAGTGTTACCTGTTTTTGTTCCTCCATCAATACCAGTAGTATCATCATACATTGGAGATACTGTTTTACCAAATACTGAACAAGTATAACCAGGGCACACAACAGAACCTATATTTGTAACGTTGTTAGCCCCCGTACCTCCAACAGATATAAGCAGTCGAGGATAATATAACCCAGTTCCTAACTTATCCCAGTAGGTACCACCCCAAATGATAGCAAGCCCAAAGTTTGCTTCTTCTGCTTCACTGCCTGTAGAATATGCATTATAATTTAAACTAAGTCCATTACCTAGTCCAATTAAATTATTATTCGTTCTTA
>Ga0302186_10001530_pt1 | contig 19051 bp, 20 predicted proteins | sample II_Bog_E1_2_FD_198782 | JGI IMG/M metagenome (GOLD analysis project Ga0302186, IMG submission 198782) | Peat permafrost microbial communities from Stordalen Mire near Abisko, Sweden - II_Bog_E1_1 | ecosystem: Environmental > Terrestrial > Soil > Wetlands > Peat | place: Sweden: Abisko...
AGATCATAGATTACTTTAAAGCTACGACTTACAATGGTGATGTTCAATTGTATTGGTTTAGATATTATTTATTGGCACAATTGGCTCTGTTTGAAAACCGAGCATGGACTCGTCCTGAAGGAGAAGGCCTTGATCCAGAGGACATCAATGACCCAAATTTCAGGTGTTTTAAATATTTTTTAATATTTTTTTTGTTAAAGTTTAAAATTTTTCAGTTCGTTCAAGTCTTATGATGAGGAATATAATGCCTACTTGCAGCCTTGCCGTGACACCACTGAAAAATTCCTTGGAAATAAATTACATGATATTGAATATAACTATGATTTATTGGATAAACTGGAACAAGATCCTTTCTTCCAAACAGTTTATAACGACCTTCCAAAAGGAGTTATTCATCATTTGCATTGGTCAGCTTCCTACAATTACAAAGCCTTTTTCAATGTGATTTCAAGCAACTTACAAGGTCAACCTCAAAATCAAAATCGTACTGTTTACATCAGCACTAGAATTAGTTTAGAAGATGTGACAGTCGGTGGAGTTATGAATGAGAAGTCTTTTGTGAAATTCTTTTTAACCAAATACAGTTATTTGAATCCCGACAATCTGACAGCAACATCAGCATCAAATAAAGCAGATCTTGATAATTTTAAATCCAATTACGTCAATGGCTCTTCTTGTTTGAATTTCCAAATCAACAAAAAAGGGTATTCAGTTGATAATCTTGATTCTTCTCTTCGAGGCTTCCTATATTCTCAAGCTTGCTCTAACGTCGTTATCTATGACGACCAACTCGCGAGTCAAAATGTTCCAGGAGCAGTAAGTTTTGCTCAATTGAAAGAAGACTTAAAAAATCAAGACCATTGCTTTGAAACTCTTGAACAAGCATATAATGAACTTCCTCAAGCCTACATTTCAGATAACAAAGAGTCTACCCATCTCCTGCAATTATTAGGAGTCTGGTATAGATTTGAGCAAATTTTTTCTGGCCAAACTGAAATCAATGCAGACAAACAGAACTTCCAAAGTAAATCCATTGATTTTAGATATATTTTATATATTTTTATTTAAGAACTGACTGATTATTTGTTCCAAAAGCTTAGCGAACAAAAAGTTATGGCTGTTGAATTAAGAAACAAAAACGATAGTTTCCAAATGAGTTCCTTTGTGAACTCATCGTCTTCTAACAGCGTACCTTTCAGTTACGTCGTTCCAGGTAGAAAAATCTCAGGAACTGGAAACAAAGGAGGAAGCATCACAAGTGACGCTGAGAAGAATCAAGATAACAAATTCGGAGGTATTGACTTCTTTGGTTTTGAGGATGATCCATACAATGGAGCCAGAAACTTTTTTACTATGAGACTAACTCAAATATTGACAGGTGACACCGTTTCATATTTTGATAAAATGTTCAAGTATCTTGATATGGAAAATGGTTCTATGATCTTACATTCTGGTGAAACTGCTTATTTGCCAGTCCCACCAATCACTAAAGAGTATGCTGATAACAATTACATCAATGATAACCTGATTCATGCTGCTTTATTGCCAGGAGTAATCATTATTTAAAATTTTTAATTTATATTAATTTTTGAAAAAGATCAAAAGAATCGGCCATGGTTTTGAAGTAGCCCAAACCACGCTTCTGATTAATATCATAAATGCTCGAGACATTTCATTAGAAGTTTGTCCTCTGTCAAATCAAATCTTAAACTTCCATAATGTTGACACGAATCCTTTCGTAAGTTTGCTGAGAAGTGGAGTCCATATGAGCATCAATCCTGATGATCCTGGACTGTTCGGATATGATGGAGTTGCTAATGATTGGTTCTGGATTCTTATGGAGACTGATTTGAAACCTAGCGAAATTTACTTGCTTTTAGCTGTAATTTTTTTGCATGGTTTCATTGAAAGATATTTTTTTATTTTTTTAGTATTCCATTGAACATTCTACTGTCCCTGACGTTTTAAACAACCAAGAAAATTTAGAAAACCAAATGGCTGAAGAATTACATGATTTCTTTAAAGGATTGCCAGATGCATGTAGTGGTGCTCCAAAGACAACGCTGGTAGCAAAAAAAAATAAACTTAAAATATAATAAATAAACAAAATTTCAATTAATTTTCATTAGAATTGTTATCTAAAAAAAACAAAAATATTTTTTCAACATTTTGATCATTTTGAAAGTCAAAATAGTCGTTTTTTTTCGAAACTGCAATTAACAAATTAAGGATCGATTTTGCAAAACAAATTTTTTTCTTGGAAAAATGGAAACTTGAATCGAACTTTCACCTTTTTCTCCCATGACTGGCAAATCCTCAACCATAAAAAACTCTTTTTTTTTCGTAACAATCCTGCTACTCAGTGACTTCCAGAGTCTTTTTTTCCACTCTTCGTCTTCATCGCTTCAAATAAAAGCAAATAAGCTCTTTTTAGACGAAGATGATTCCTATAAATTGCAAATAAATGGTAATACCATAGAAGATCATTCCCGTGAATACCTCCCCCCCGAAATATCTGAGGACGATGATATTTCTGATGCGAAGCCTCTCGTTCAGTTGCAAATAGATGATGACGAAATAGATGAAGATTCAGATAAAAATCAGGATGATAATGATGAAGAAATTGAACAGGAAAAAGAAATAGAAGAAAATGCCAAAAAGAGCCTCAAAAAGAAAATGAATTCAATAAAAGGAAAATTAAACGAAGCTCAGGAAGCATTTGGAACAAAAGACAAAAAGGCCATGAAAGCTCAATTAAAGAAAATGATGAAATTATTGAATGATATGGATGAGAAACCTGAAGATTCTAATCCCGATATTGAAGTTGATGATTCTGATCCAGAGGAAACATCTGAAACAAAAGAAAGTTCTGATGATTCACAAAAGAAGGAAAATGAAGAAAATGAAGAAAATGAAGAAATTAATGAAAATAATGAAAATGATGAAAAAAATGATGAAGATGTTGAAAAAAATGATGAAGATGCTGATGATCCTGAAGGAGATTCTTCTGAAGAAAAAGAAGAGTCTAAAGAAGTAGAAGATTCTGAAGACGAAGAAGGTTCTGAAGAAAGAGAGAATTCTGAAGAAGAAGAAAAGCCTCCAGCTAATAATGAAGATTTCAGTATTTTAGACTCCCCAAATAGCGATAACGAAAACGATGATAAACCAATTGGCAGAAACTTAAGAAAGGGGAAAAACTGCAAAACAAACGGCCAAGGAGCAAAAGCAAAAAACCATAAAGGCGATTGGGATAAAGTCAAGATTTATGATGTTTCAGAATGGCCAGATTTTTGCAAGTAACCTACCCTTCCTTTCCCCCTGATAAAAATATATAATTTTATAGAACTGGAGAACAACAAAGTCCAATAAGAATCCAATTATCTTCTACATATCATATAGAGCCTTTTCGAATCGATATTGATTATCATGAGATAGAAAATGATTATCTAGAGCTATTAAATGATGGATATAAACTATTTATCAAAGGGTATTTCGGAGACCTTAAATATGGAGACCATATCTTCAAGACAAAGGAAATCCATTTGCATCATCCTTCAGAACACACGGTGACCTATTTTCTCATTTTATAGAAAGTATTGGAAATTTAAAGGATATTTTAAGTTCGGGGAAGATGAACTCAGGACTGATATGGAGATCCAAATCGTGAATGAGGATAATGCTGGCATGAAGATCGTTGTGAGTTTATTTCTGCATGATTTTAATAAAAAAACCCCGTCAGACGAAATTCAAGATTCGCAAATTTTTATCAGAAGCATTCTTGGGCTTGATGAAAATTGCGGTGAAGATGAATTGAATAATCTTGATTTATTGAACGAAGGCAAAAAAAGGAAAATACCGAAAAATGAAAGGATGGATTTGGGTCTGTTGATTAATGAGATAGAAAATTATATAACTTATTATGGGAGTTTGACTACTCCGCCCTGTACTGAAAGTGTGAAATGGGTGATTATTAGGCAGAAGATCGCGGTTCATTAACTTATTTAAGGGGTGGCCTATTAAAGAATTAATTTTGAAGGTATCATCTTTTGAAATAAATGCGTTTCAGACGCTTTTTGGAAAAGAGACCAATGTTAGAGGGTTACAAGAACTGGGTAATAGGGAATTAAGTATGTTTTAAAAAGAAAAAATGAAATTGTTTTAAAATAGAAAAAAAAAAAATTCTTTTTTATTTGCTTTAAACGTTTATTTTTTTAATTATTTTTTCTTGATTCTTGGTCAATAATTTCCAAAACATCTTCAATTGCAGGTCTTTCCTCATATTTTTCCTGTAAACACTTATTGATCAAGTTCACTATCACTTCGGAGACCCCTTTTTTATTTTTTAAATCATCCAATAAAAACCCATTAAACCCATTAAGCTTTAAACTAATCGAAGTCAAAACATTCTCATTTTTTGTTGTTTCATTGCTCACCCTTTCCATTTTATCTAATTTCCCAAATAATAGTTCATGCAAAACCAACCCCAAAGACCAAATGTCAGCTTTTTGATAAAGTTGATAATCATTAGTTTCATTCAAAATCTTAGAACCATTCAAAATTTCAGGCGCTTCATAATTTGTTATAGCATTTACTTTAATATTGCTGATTCTGGATAATTTAATATCAAAATTGCATCTTGTTTTCCAATTGATGAGAATATTCTCCGGAGCTAGAAACTTATAAGCCTTTTTGATTCGATGCAAATATTTAAGAGCAATGATGATTCCTTTGGAAATTTCAACTTTCTGGTCAATTGTCAAATCTTTATCGAATTTCTCTAAAAAATCATTTAAATTATATTGATATGGCAATTCCAAGGTTCCGAAACTGATGGCTGTATCATCAATAGTCAATCGAAAGACCAGACCTTCAAAGGTAACGAAATATCGATCCAAATGATTTGAAAGCAAAGCGTTTTCTGATTTCAAGATTTCATTTAAAAGGTCAATATTTTTATTTGTCAATGTTTCATTTTTCCTCCCAACATTATCAAAAAATAATCTCATGATATAAACGTTATTAAGTTTATCATATACCTCTGACCAATTATCATATTTTCTTTTAATTTTAATTTGATAATGATTGCTGAAATCCACATTTTCATCGATTAATTCATAGGTGATATAATTAGATTCGTCTTCTTTCTTTTGTTTAATATACCTTTTTAAAGCTTCAAACACATCTTCATTTTCATCAGAAGGGGTTGAATTGTAAAAAAAAGAAAAATGGGGGGTGTCATCTACTTTTACCTCAAAAATTTCTTCCTTTGGAAGACAAACATATTTCATCGACTTTGCTTCAAAACTCAGTTGTCCATCGCAAAAATCTCCGCATCTAAAGACATCACAAATTTGGCAGAATCCAGTCGTCAGATTATGCATCGAACAATATTCTATTTTGGGTTTGCATGTCGATTTGTTCAAAAGTAAAATACGATTCATATCACATTGTGTGCATATGCCTTCATTTAAATCGTACTCTATGCATCCTGCAATCATCTCCATGCATTCATCTCCTAATTTAACAAGTACATGAGTAGGTTGACATTTATCACATCTGCCTGAATTATCATAAGTGTCACAGTAGGGAACCTTAAAGAGACAAATTGGCAGATTATCACTTAAAACAAAGGAATCTGAGCATTTTCGGCATGTCCCATTAGTTGAATCATAGCTTTGGCATCCTAAAATGCAAGTTTTATTAAATTCATGACAATTTTTTGGCAATATAAAATATTTGGGGAATCTTTCTATCCAACTGAATATGAACCTTTCTGGATCTAAAAGCAGGAAGTTAAAAGTGTCTTTGGTATATGTGGATCGAGTTGTCATATACACAGGGTATTGATAAAAGGAAGTTAAATTCGAAAAAAATCTGGAATAAAACATGGGATATTCGAAATAATCTCCTTCATTTTGCTCTATCCAAGTTATAATGAAATCTTCTTCGCCTGATCTTTCAATTAGATATGAGGAAACATTTCTTTCTCTCAAATCTAAAATTTGTGTGCTTTTATCTGCAATTTCTATTGATTTTTCATCTAGTTTGAATGTGGTTCCGTAAAAAATAGAAGACGATACCCAAACTAAAACAATTTCATCGTTTGGACAGGCCATCATAAATTGTGGCTCATCTAAACTTAGACTCAAATTGTAGAGAAGGCTCTCATTTTGAAAGATGAAAAAATGGATCAATTTAATCTCTCGACCACGAGAAACATAAAGAAATCGGTCATTTGACAATGCTGAATAACTAATTGATTTCATTCTCCAGTCATCTCCTTTTAATATTTCGAACTCAGTTCCTATTTTAGTGAAGTTAGAGTTGTAATATTGCCCAACTGTTAAGATGGAATCCTTATGTTGAAGCACTAAAAGGTATTTATCTTCAGACATTGTCATCACACATACCTTCGAAAAATCTTTCTTATAATGAAGAAAAAATAAGTCGGTCATTGAATTGTTCTCTATAGAAACTATTTGACCTTTATAGATCTCAACCCCTTTTTCATCCACACCATCTGTTATTCTTATAAAGGACATTCCCATTAGACTGAAAAACTCTTGATAATAGAAAGCGTCGTTAAACTTGAAATTGAATTCTAATTTAAGATCCCCTTGTTGATTTCTTATGTAAACGGTGGTACCAGAGTGATGTAATGCAAAAATGTATTGATAACCAGAATAATGTCCGAACCAACCATTATTAAGTTGAAACATATTCAAACTTTGATCTGAATACCTCTGATCTTTGAAAAATTAATGCTATATTATTTTTTGAATTTAAAGCTACTTTGCCTAAAAAATCATGATAGTTTTGACGAAAATAAAATGGATTTGCTACATGATTTTTTTTTATGGAAACCTATGAAATTCAATACTGGAAAAAGATATGCCTGTTATTGATCTTCAAGCATGATTATTCATAGTGATAATTAAAAAATGCAGTCAACTTTAGATGGATTTCTTGATTAATGATTATATCTTTAGTAAATAATTAAATTTACAATAATATTATTAATTAGCATTAAATTTTTTATATTTTTTTTGGATTTAGGATTTTTTTAATCATAGAAACAACATATTTTTTCTTTCTTTGAAAATTATTACAACCCTCGAAATAAAAATTTTTTGTTTTTTTAAAAATTAAAGCTTAAAACCACTATGTATTGCACAGACCCCCAAACTCAGGTTTTTATACGAGCAAAATTGGAACCCCGTGCTTTCAACCATCTTCAAAAGTGTCTGCTGATCGTAAAACTTGTCGATGCTTTCGGCCTAATTTTTTTATAAAGAAAGAGAAAAAACCATAAAAATTACCAAATATTGATAAGATGAGCTATCACTGACCAACAGCTTTCCCATTAAAGGAATCACATTAAAAGAATAAAATTTATAAAGAGAATTAATGGGTTCATTTTCGATTTTGCTGAATTCCAAGCACATGAATCTTCCCCCTTTCTTCAGAACTCGAAAGGCTTCCTTCAAAGCTTTTTCAGTGTTTGGCACATTTCTTAAACCAAAGGAAATCGTATAAAGATCGAAAGTGTTATCTTCATATTCCTTCAAATTTTCCGCGTCTCCCTTCACGAATTTAATTTCTTTTGTAATTAGGAAAACCATTATAAACTCCATGAAAAATTAGAAGTCTCACCATTTTCTGTATATCCTGCACTCTTGGCTCTTTGCTTCCCATTTTCCAACATTCCTTCATTAATATCCAAACATGTTATGTTGAGACCTTATATTAGATAAATAATTTCTTCTATTTTTCTTTATTTAATTTACCCATTGCCCCTACATGTGTTCTTTCTTCCCTATGTTTTTCCAAAATCCTAAAAGAAATATCACCAGTTCCTCCTGCTACATCCAAAACTTTCACAGCTTTCTCAATGATTGCATTGTCTTGATAGAGCTTCCCGGGCTTTAAAAAACCAATGTCTGAAACAAAATAATCCTTCCAACAACGATGGATGCCCATACTCATCACGTCATTCATCAGGTCATATCTTGAGAAATTATTTTTAAATGTTAAACCAAAATGAAATTACTTGCTTGCCACTGAATCGAACACCTCGTTCACCATTCCTTGTTTTTCGTTGATATTTACACGTTTGTATCCGAAATTCACTTTTTCTTTATCTTGTTCGGATCTTTCTTGGGCTTTCTGGCTCTCTTCTCTTTTTTCTTGAGGCTTTTCTTGCGCTGTTTGCTCTTGCGAGAATGCAAAAGAAACAGTTCTAAATAAATTCTAACAGGAGATGAAGCTTATTTCAAAAGAATTAAAGTGCCTTTTGCTTCTGAAGAAGCATCCTTGGGACTGACATCAACAATTTGGACATTTGAAAACTGGGATATTTTTTTCTTTTTAAAAAATTAATAAAGGCTTTGATTTCGACTTCAAAAAACTAATTAAAATCTCCTATTAAGTTTAAAACACCAAATTAATTTATTTTGGTCCTGACTTCCTTGATCTTCTTAACTTTTTTCGACACCTGATCAATAATCAACCCAACAGCCGCATGATCAAAATGACTAAAGCCAATCTCATCATGATCTCCTCCATCTTCTGGCATTTCATTCGAGAATCCTCCTCCGTAATTCGGGATGATGATGTCTGCATACTTCTTGCTTGGTAATACATATTTCTCGAAATCTGGTTTCACATACTTCAAATATCTATCTATCACATCCTCAACCTTCTTCTTTCTGGTCACCACATCCTTATAAATCCTTCTTGATAGCCTCACATCTTCATCAGTATCCAAAAAGATCTTTAAATTGCATTTGCTTCGAATCGACTCGTCGTAAAAAACGAGTCGTCCCTCGACTATTATCAGATCCGAGGGCTCGAGCAATTTGGTTTCTTTTTTCCGGTTTTCACTCTTCATGTCAAAAAGCGGAATTTCAAACTTTTGGCGATTGATCAATGCGTTTAACGCATTCGTGAACATCTCCCAATCAATATTCGTCGGATGATCAAAATCAATTTCTTTTTCTTCATGGTTATGTTCCCTGCTTTTATAGAAGTTCTCCTCAGAGAGAAAGGTCACCTTATCAGCATTTTTTCTCTTGTTTAAGCTTTTGACGATCATTTTCACAATTTGGCTTTTGCCAGCACTGGTCCCCCCACAGATCCCCATGACAAACGGTTTGATTTCGACTAGGAACGTTTTTTCAGCCGATTCTTCTCTTAAATCTTTTAAGTTCATGGCCATAAATTCGCCAAAGGCTCGGTTCAGAGTTGGCGATTGAAAGTAAGATTTGAATTTTTGTGCCTCTTTCTCAGGGATTATGCCTAGTTTTTTTATTGGTTTTTTCCTTAGTTCAGCTGAATACTTTTTCCCACCCAAGTTAGGCTCTTCTGAGATTATGTTCACCAGAGGGTCATCAACAGTTTGCAAGTTTTCTGGTAAACTTTTTATTGGGGATGTCTCGTTTTCATTGGAGGAGGCCTCATGGGATTGCTTGTGGTCATCATTTTTAAATTCTTCGAGCTCGGGTTGGACATTGGACGCTGATTGTTCTTGTTTTTTTTTCAAATAGCTTTCCATTGGAGAGGTTTCGAAGGAAGAAATAGATATTTGGTTTTTTTATTATTATTATTTAGGTAAGAAGGCTTGAAATTCAAAAGGGAATTACAATAAATAAGATAAAAAAAAACTTTTAAAAATGCAATTATTTTTTCACTTTCTCATAAAAATAGAGAAAAACTCAACATAAATGAAGAAAATAAAGTATCAGAATGCCCCAGACCACCACACATTCAGAGTAGTTCAACCATAATTAATTAGCGAACTATTCTAAAGACTTCTAATTCAAAACATTTTTGTTTTTAGGGAGATCCATTAGAAGGTAAAAATAACAGAAAAAATAGCAGTTTTTTATTTTGTTTTTTAAAGTCTAGGTTTTTTTCAAAATTGTTCGAGGATTATATGCTTCTGTTCAGTTAGGTGTATTTATACCCCTAAATTTTTGTTTCTAGATTTAATTCTTAAATAAAATTTAATTTATGAAATAAAAATTATTTCGAATGAAAAAAATGACGAATCATTGTTTTAAAAATGCTTAAATAGCAATTTTTTTTTTTTATATTAAAACAAAAAAAACTCACTCATCTTTCTTTTTGTCAAAAGCACTCCTTTTTTTCAATCACATGTCCTCAGAAACCTTAAACCAAACCTTTGAAGGTCATACTTCTAGAATCAACTCCCTCGTTTTTTCTCCCGATGGGAAACTGATTCTGAGCGGATCCAGCGATAAATCAATAAAACTATGGGAAATTTCTTCAGGAGCTTTAATAAAAACGCTAAAAGGTCATGGAAATAGCGTTAATTCAGTTGCTTTTTCTCCAGATGGGAAACTCATTGTGAGTGGATCTGGCGATGAAACTATAAAACTATGGGATGCGACCTCAGGAACCGTAATTAGAACTTATGAAGGCCATTCAGATCATGTGAATTCAGTCGCTTTTTCTCCTGACGGGAAGCTGATTCTCAGTGGATCTTATGATAAATCGACAAAATTATGGGATGTCTCCTCAGGGATGTTAATAAGATCTTTCGCAGGTCATTCAGCTTCTGTCAATTCAATTGATTTCTCTCCTGATGGTAAATTTATTGTGAGCGGATCTGTAGACAAATCGTTAAATTTATGGGATGTCTCATCAGGAGCTTTATTAAGAACCTTTGAAGGTCATTCTGATCAGGTGAAACAAGTTACTTTTTCTCCTGATGGGAATCTTTTACTAAGTGGATCATCGGATAAAACTATAAAATTGTGGGATGTGGCATCAGGACAGCTAATCAAGAGTTATGAAGGTCATTTAGACACGGTTAATTCGGTCTCTTTTTCTCCTGATGGAAAATCTTTTCTGAGCGGTTCCAACGATAACTCAATCATATTGTGGGATATTTCAACAGGAACATCAAACAAAAGATTTAAAGTCCATGATAGAGTGACTTCATTAGCTTTCTCTCCCAACGGGAAATTAATTCTTAGTGGATTCAATAATAATCTAATAAAATTGTGGGATATAACATTGGGAACAGAAATAAAACCATTCGAAGGTCATTTGGATGAGGTCAATTCAGTGAGTTTTTCTCCCGATGGAAAATATATTGTAAGCGGGTCGAGAGATAGATTTATATTTTTATGGGATGCCTCTTCGGGAAAATTGCTCAAAAGTTTTAAAGGCCATTCAGATCCAGTGTCGTCAGTCACATTTTCCCCTGACGGGAAAACCATTTTGAGTGGATCTCGTGATAGAACTATAAAATTATGGGATGCTTCTTCAGGGGATTTACTCAAAACGTTTCAAGGGCATACTTATGCTGTGAGAACAGTTGCTTTTTCTCCTGATGGAAAGCTGATTCTCAGCGGATCGGATGACAATTCGATAAAATTGTGGGATGTCATATCAGCAAATTTAATCAAAACCTTTGAAGGTCATTTTGATCCTATTAATTCTGTCGTTTTTTCTCCTAATGGCCAACTTATTCTCAGCGGCTCATGTGATAAATCGATAAAACTGTGGGATGCCTCCTCTGGGAATTTACTCAAAACCTTTGAAGGTCATACTGACTATGTGAATTCTGTCACTTTTTCTCCAGATGGCACCCTTATTCTTAGTGGATCATGTGATAAAAAGGTCATCTTATGGGATGCTTCATCAGGTGCCTTACTCAAATCCTTTAAAGGTCATCCTGATTTGGTAACTTCCGTTGCTTTTTCTCCAGATGGGAAGTTCATTCTTAGCGCATCTAAAGCCATCAAGGTGTGGAACGTTTCATCAGGAAATGTCATCAAAACCTTTGACACTTCAGATTGGGTGCTTTCAGCTGCTTTTTCCCCTGATGGGAAACTAATTGTCAGTGGATCTGATAATAAACTCATCAAAGTATGGGATGATCCTTATACTCCTGACGGAAAATCCGTGCTCAGTGGATCTGTTGATAAATCGATGTTCTTGTTGGATTTTTCATCAGGAACAGTGGTCAAAACCTTTGAAGGTCATAAAGATAGAGTTAATTCAGTTACTTTTTCTCCAGATGGAAAACTCATTTTGAGCGGCTCTCGCGATAAATCCATAAAATTATGGGATAGTTCATCAGGAACATTAATTAAAACATTTGAAGGCCATTTAGATGTTGTAAAATCAGTCGTCTTTTCTCCAGACTCCAAACTTATCCTCAGCGGATCTTGGGATAAAACGATAAAATTATGGGATGTGGCATCAGGCAACTTAATCAGAACCTTTGAAGGTTCTGGTGAAGTGGACTCTGTTCAATTTTCTCTTGATGGAAAATTGATTTTGAGCGGATCTTGTGATAATTCCGTAAAATTGTGGGATGTCTTATCAGGTTCGTTGATAAAATCTCTAGAAGGTCATTCTAAATGGGTGAGTTCAGTAGCATTTTCTCCTGATGGGAAACTTATCATCAGTGGATCTGGTGATAATTCGATAAAACTATGGGATGCTATTTCAGGAAGCTTACTAAAAACGTTTGAAGGGCATTCACATGTAATAATGTCAGTCGTTTTTTCTCCTGATGGGAAGTTCATTTGTAGTGGGTCGGCTGATAAATCCATAAAATTCTGGGAGGTCTCATCTGGAAATTTAATAAGAACATTTGAAGGTCATTCCGATTTGATAAGAACAGTTACTTTTTCTCCTGATGGGAAATTTATTGTTAGTGGATCTGATGATAAATCGATAAAAGTGTGGGATGTAGCATCAGGAATGTTGATCAAAAGTTTTGAAGGTCAGTCTGATCCTGTGTGTTCTGTCACATTTTCAGCTGATGGTAAATATATTCTGTGCGGATCTAACAATAAATAGAAAAATAATAACTAAAATTACTCTTTTGAACTCGATAGATTTTATTCATGAAAAATAATCTTTTTTATGTTATATTTTTACTCCATTAACTCATTATTATTACATTTTCTTTTTAATTTGAAATTTATGAAACCCAAATTTACATTCATAAAAAACCATTTTTTAAAAGTGATTCTCCTTTAAGTCTTTTTATTCATACTTTCATAAATTTCTCTTAAACCTTCAATACGAATATTACCATCCTTATTCACATCCGAACAATCATTCAAAATCTCCACGAATTCTTATCAATGGTGAAATCTGTCCCAAACTGCCAATATCAATAGACAGACCCCGTTTTATTCGATCTAATAAATAATCAGCTATAAATTCTCTCATTCAATATGTCTAAAAGCGGTAAAGATCCTTTGTCTTCAATTCTTGCATTCGTCAAGGTCTGAGATCTCACCAAAAATATATTATATTATATCAAAATTTTGTCAACAAATTGAACATCCAGGGTAGCCATTCATCATATACATCTAAAAGAATAATATAATAATGCTCTTTAAAATTTCCTTATAATTAAGAATGAATCGCTCTTCTTCAGCACGAATTAAATGTCAAAACGTTCAATATAAATTATTTGTTTCATTTATTAAGAAAATAGAAAATTAAAAAAATATCATTTAATAAAACTTTTTTATTATTTTTTGTTAGGATTTAACATTCCTTGTAAGAAGATGGAATATGATTTTTGGATCTTTCAGTGTTTTTGAAATCCCTGAAAGTTCCTTCGGAGTGATCTTTTCATCCTTATCTGCATCCATTTCATCTAGCAACTGTTTCATAAGTTCAGTTGATAACACATTTTCCAAGGAAGTCATAACGATCAATTGATTGAAAAAAGGGAGTAATGTGGGCAATTGGAATCTTTCCTTCTTCTGCAATCACTAAGCTCTTAATATCTAAAGGTAGATTTTGTAATATTTGTTGAATTGCTAATGTTACAAAACAATCAACAACAGCCGTTCCTAAAATGCAACCTTTAATGAAAAAGTTTATGTCAATTGATCCAATAAGACCATCATTATCGGAATCCAAAACTTGTAAAAGTAAATCTAAGATTGATCCAAATTCATCTAAAATAAATTTGCCAATATAAGGAAGTTTAGTCAATGCCGTTCTTAGTGTTTCGAATTCAATTTTGTCTTTTTTAAAAATCAAAGCCATAATTTCATTGAAAATTTTTGATTGAATTTCATCCAATACTCCAAAACAGACCTCCCACGCCACTTGCCAATGTTATTGTTTCATTAACACAAGTTGAGGTAAAAACCATTGTGTCGTTGATTGAACCTTTAGCATAATCTACATGGGTTTGTAACCATATGTTTGCCAGCATTCAAAGTTCCCTTAAGATCTCCATGGACAAGACATCCAGATGCATCTTTTATTCCTTTAGCACTACCCAAGGCTAAATTTATAGATCTATCTACTGAATTTATAGTTTTATCTTTAATAGCTCCTCCAATATTTTTTAAAAAGTTCATGATAGCTATTTTTATTAGTTCCCGTAACTTTATTTTCTTAAAACAGAGAACAAAATTTCTATAGAATAGAAATTATTTCTATAGAAATAATTTTATAGAAATTTATTTCTAAAGAATAAATCAATTACAGTTTATTAAAACAAAGTTGGTCTTCTATATTTCTATAGAAATTAATTTCTAAAAACTATACTTTATGATAAAATTTATAAAAAAAATAAATACCGAAAATCCAACTTTCCTAAGGAGTCTTGTATGACATGAGGAAAAAGGTTTCTGAAGTGAGAATAATCAGAAAGTTTAAAAAGAAACTTCTCTGAGATGGAAAATCATTAAAGATTTCAAGAATTACAGAATCGTAAGTTTTTTTGCGGAAGGATCACACATTATAAAAACGTTTTCGAGTCTTTATCTAATTTTTTCTAAGTTTTTAGAATCTAAAGCCAAAGATAATGAAAAAAATCCAGAACCCAAACAGGATCTTTACTAGAAAACTGTTCAAAATATTAAAGAATATCTATTGTTTTTTTTTAAAATATTGTATATTTGACATTTAGCCATTTTTAAATTTTTAAATCAATTATTTTTACAATATTCTTTTCCAGAAATAACCAAAATTTTTTAAAATTTTAAATTTTTTAAAAAAACTAATTTTGGAGATTATTTTTGTTGTAATTGACTTTACAAAAAAAATAACAATTTTTTTAATATAATAGTCTCTTCATTTTATTTGTGAAAGTAAAGATTGCATTTTAGGCTCATTCGCGATCTTATAGAATTGCCAATCCGACTGACTCCAATCCTCTTTTTTCTTGTTCAGAATGCTTTTCATTTTGCTTTTTATCGTTCTAAGCTTCTTTTCCCTTTTTGTTTAATTAAAAAAATCATACTCAATAAAGCTTTTTACAGTTCTTCAGTGATCACAGTATCATTTTCTGGAGTTTCCCCCTCAAAATTCTTATTTTCCTTTGAATCTTTTTTGTCATTTTCAGATATGAACGGTAGTTTCGCTTTAGACTTTCTTTCCTCCATTTTTTTCTCATTGTCCTCCAGGAAAAACGAAACTTTTGAATTTGACCTTGATTTTTCTTTGAAAGTGTTCGAATTTTCCTCTTTGGTTTTTAAAATCGAGCTTCTCATCAACCTGCCCGACTCATGCAATTCATCTTTTTCTTTGAAGCTGTTTTTCATCATTTCATTTGAATTTCGTTTTTCCTTTTCTTCATTCAATGAGCTTCTAACCAAGTTGGTTGATTTTTTCCACTCGTTTTTTTCTATGAAGCTGTTTTTCTTCATTTCCTTGGATGGTCTTTTTTCTATTTCCAATGAGCCTTTCATTATTATAATTTCGTTTGATTCCGATACTCTGAAGCTGTTTTTCATAGCTTGCTTTGAAGTTCTTTTTTCTTTTTCTTTCAATGAAAATCTCATCATTTCTTTAGAATCCTGTAATTTATCTTGTTCTCTAAAACTGTTTGTAATGGTTTCTTTTGAAGGTCTTTTTTCTATTTCTTTCAATGATCCTCTCTTCATTTCATTAGAATCCTGTAATTTATCTGTTTTTTTTTCTTTCAAACTGTTTTTCATTGTTTCTTTTAAAGGAGTTTTTTCCATTTTGAAGATTTGGTTTTGCTGGTTCTTTAATATCAAAATTTAAGATATTTTTTATAAAATTGTTACATTTTTCATCTCTTCTTCTTGAAAATCCCGAATGTTTATCTCAGGCTCTTCCTTTTTGAAGGAATTTATCAAATTTTGAGAGTTTCTTTGAACAAAATCAGGTGATTCATAAGCCTTAATACTGCTATTTTTTGGATTTTGGCCCACTTTCATATCATTTTGACTCCTAGCAAAAACAATGTTTTCTGAAGCATCTTCATAGAAACCCTTTGGATTATTATTAATGATGTTATTTTCTGGGATATTTTGATTATTTTCATAATCATCAGGTTGGTCGACGTAATTTGGGGTTGTCATTAGGAAATTCTGAGGGTATTTTGGTTGGATTTTGATGATCGAAACACTTCGTTTCAACTTCATATTTTTCACCGAGAAATATTTTGATATAGATTCGATGAAAGGAGGATCAACTATATTTTTTTTTTTTTTAATTTCATTTAAAAGTGGATAATACTTTCTGTTAAGGAAGTGTCCTCCCATTTTGTATGTAAAGTATTCAAAATCTTATGTTTCACAGATTGCGAACAATTCGAAGCACGAGTATCGGCAATTGTAGCATATAAAATGCTCATATTTTTGCTCCAGGTAGCCAAAATTCGAACCGCATTAAATTCTGAATTATTCAGATTTTTATTCTAAAAAAAAAAAAAAAAAATTATTATCCCTAGATAATTTTTTACTTTAGAGGCCAAATTCAATTCTTTTGGAGTATTTTGTTGTAGGATGCTTCCGTTGCTCCCCCACCACAATATTTTCTTATTTTCAAGCAAAACCATCGAGCATTTGAACCCGGCCTGAATTTGCAACACCTTCTTTTTTATTACTGAATTGAAGACAACGAATCTAGGAGCCAACTCATTTGTAAACTTCCCATGTCCCAACTGTCCTTTTTCCCCCCAACCCCAAGTGAACACTTTCCCTAATGAGCTTTTAGCAATAACATGAGCGAAGCCACATTCAATGGTCCCCATTTTTTCACCTGCATTTTTTAACGAATCTATTAATGTTGGGGTGTTTCTAGGGGCAATGTCTCCAAGTCCCAATTGGCCATGATCATTTTCTAGGCCCATTGTATAAACCAGGCCATTGTTAGTAAGGAAACAGGTAAATTGAAAGCCGCAACTTATCGAAACGATTAATGTTTTCAAAGGAAATAAGAGCTCAGTAGGCTTGAGAACATAATCCCCATCGGGTTTCTGTTTGGGCCAGATGAAAGCCTTTCCACATTCCGTGATCAGACAATTAGTATGATATTTGCTCTTGATATCTTTGATTTTGAGATGTTTCGGCACCAGTTCCGCTCGAATAGGATATTCAATGTTTGATCTATGGCCTAAACCCAATTGACCTTTGTTGTTAAGGCCCCAACACCAAATATTATTATCATAATCTAATAGGAAATTATGATCTTCACCACATGTTGCTGTTTTTATCTTCAATCCCGCATAAGGAAGATGAACTTGATTGGCAGATTGTGACATTTTATCTGGATATTGGTTTTCTCGGCCTAATTGGAAATAATCATTCCAACCCCAAGAATAGATTTTATGTGGGTTGCTGCTGATTGCTACAGTATGGGTCCCACCGAGTTGAATGTATTGAATGTCAGAATCTGATTGAGAAAGATCCTTCAAAGTGTTTTTGTAATTGGTACTCCAATAAGAGTCATATATCTCAGCAGTATCGATCTGAAGCTATATAAAAATTCAATTAATATATGAGATATTTACCATAAGATCAATGTCAAAAATGAAGGTGAATAATTGGATCTTATTGTCATAAGGTGCTACATCCTTCACATTATTCAATAAGAAACCTTCTTCCTTTTCTGAGTCTTCTTCTTCTCCAGGTTTTATTCTTGTTTTCTCATCACCACAAAATAAACTTCTTTTCTCATATTTCACTAAATCTTCATATTGTGAGGTATGATTCATCAAAAAACTGTTGATTCTCTTTCTTATCGCTATCCGTCTATTAATGAAGATCCTCACATTCCTTTGAATTATCTTCGCTGCCTTTCTGAGACGTTTCACCAAAGCAGTGAGCCATTTCATCTTGAAATACCCTTGAATGAAAAACGCTGCCCTATTCAACCTCTGGAGTCTTTGTCTTACAATATATCCTCTAGCGATCTTTTGTATTCTTCCAGTTGATTTCGATTCCATCAAATTCCTCTTCGCTCTTCTTGCTTGACAAACTATTTTATAATTCTTGCATTTGGCGATATATCCTCTCCCAAGCCTCTGGATGTTGGTGGCGTGTCTATTAAGCACATTATAAAACGCAGGGAATATCATAGATTTTAGAACAATTTCACGACAAAACCGGAATTTTCGAACCTTTATTCTAGCTAGACCCCCTCTGATCAGATTCTGGATCTTTTGTATCTTCAATTTGGCTGTCAGATAAAGAGTGAAATCTAGATATCGACGGAAGTATTTCTGGATTTTGATGCAATAGTGGCGATAGTTCTGGGCTAGTTTTTTGAGATATTTCTTGTGAAGAAAGGCTTGGATCGAACGAATCTTCAACTTTGTTTGTTTGAAATTCTTGTATTCCATTCGACAATGCCATAAATCTTGGATTCGACGGATTGCGTTGAAGACACGATGCAATTGCTTTAATTTTTGGTGACGATAATATGCTTTTTGGATTTTTTTCACCAATTCGTTTTTTTGTTTCATCTATAAAAAGGAGGTAATTTAGCAAAATAATTGGATTTTTACTTTTTCGTTGAATTTTTTCTCTATCACATTTAGAGCTGGAGTTCGCATGAATATTTTAGTTTTCCCAAATAAAACAAGATCATTGCCCAATTCTGGGAAAAAATTCTTGAACATGCTAATAAAATCATAAAATTAGAAAAAGCCTAATAATATACAAATTTCTTAAGATAAAATCAAAAAATGCAGATAATATAAAAAATTAATTTGATCTCTAAAAATAACATTCACCCCAGAATCCACTCTAAAATAAATTTGTACACCTCGGATGAGACGTAT
>Ga0302186_10001531_pt1 | contig 19049 bp, 18 predicted proteins | sample II_Bog_E1_2_FD_198782 | JGI IMG/M metagenome (GOLD analysis project Ga0302186, IMG submission 198782) | Peat permafrost microbial communities from Stordalen Mire near Abisko, Sweden - II_Bog_E1_1 | ecosystem: Environmental > Terrestrial > Soil > Wetlands > Peat | place: Sweden: Abisko...
TCTTGTTGAGATTATTATTGCTACTGAGTAATTCCTTATTGATTTCGTTTCTAGAGTGAATTATCATAAAGAAAGATTTTTAATTAAAAGAAACTCCATATAAGTCTGCCATTCAGAATTCGTGAAAGTAAAGACATCTTCTTCAGGTTGATTGAAAAAACTTTGCTGAAGACATTCCTGAGCTGATAATCGCAATTTGGGGTTATAATTCAACATCTTCTTCAATAAATCCACGGCTGTTCAAATTAAAATCTAAGTAAATTTTCATAAAAACTCTTCAAACTTTCTAATGACAAAATCAACAATTCCGGCTCGTTGAAATCAATGTTAGAACTTTTATTCAATTCAATCAATTTCTTCAAATCGTTAGAATAAAAAGGCTTCTTTCCAGTGAGTCTATAAAAAGAATAATTCTTGATTTAAATCTTTAATTCCATCAGAATAAATTCATTTACAATATATAGAAGATAATCCCCAAACTATAAATATCGCATTTCTCATTATAGAAAGGGAAGCTTTTCGAATAATTCAAGACTTCAGGGGCTATAAAGCCTGGAGTTCCGCAATGATGGAATAACACTGAAGAATTCTCGATTTTCGTGGCTAATCCGAAATCAGCTATCACGATATCGAAAACATCGTTTTCGCTTCGAAGCAGGATATTTTCAGGTTTGAGGTCTCGATGCATGATGCCTATATTATGGATATAATGGAGGATTTCTAGGAAAAGGCTCATGATTTTCTTGATATCGTTGATTTGATATTTCTCTTTTTTATTGAGCTTTTGTAAGAGATCGCCTCCTGTTATTAGATCCATTATTAGATAAATGCTATGTTCAGTCTCATAAACCTCATAGATTTTGATGATATTTGGATGATCCAATTGTTTCGTTATGGAGATTTCATTGATCAAGGCCGCCTAATATAAGAAAATTAACAAAATTTATTAGAAAAAACAGATCAAACTTTTCCTTTATTCGTATTATTAGTCAAAAATTCCTTATTAAAAGCCTTCACTGCGAAATATTTCGAATTTTCTTTCTTCTGAGCCAAATAAACCTTTGCGAAACTGCCTTTTCCTATCATTTTTATTACTGCGAAATCCTCATGAAAAGTATGTTGGATCAAGAAAAGAGATAAGAAGTTTTTCCATTGAGAAAAAAGCTTGAAATCGTTCGTGAAAAGCTCGAATTTGTCTTGGAATTTCAAAAACACAAAGGAATAATTGAATAACATCAAATCCTTCGATTTATTCCAAGAACCTATCATCTTCGAATGATTGGAAATCCTCAATCTCACCAAATAAAAATCCATCACTTTATGAGGCTTCTTATCCTTCATCTATTCATTAAAAAAACCCATATTTTATTAGAAAAATCAATGATATTTTCTCACTTTCGCTAAAAAGAGGCTTTTAGATGTCAAAATCAAGAACTTCGGCTTTATTTTATCGACTTTCATGGGTTTCTTATTAACGGCTTTATGTTTTATATGGAAAGGACTGGAAAGCAGGATTTCGTTGGGTTCTGGAGGCTGGAGCTCAGGACTTTTAATAAAAAGAAAGGGATTTTGGCCTTCAATATCGAAGAAAGATAGCTTTTCTTGCATTTTTTTTTATTGTGCTGAAGAAAAATTATATATTTCTTAATTGATATAATCATTGGGGATATTAGTGGAAAGATTAATCAAAATTAACAATTTTAGGGCTTGTTAATTTACTAATTTCTTAATTATTTTTATTTGATATCAAATGGCCATCAGAACGAACCAGGAAATAAGACGGAAGTTCCTTTAAATTTGTGTTTTCCGGAGAAACCTCGGAAACCTCGATTTCAGAGAATTCTTTATTCTCTTTTAGTTTTTTTATGGAGGAATTTGAAGTAATTCTTAGGAAAATTGATGAATTTTCAGGGTTTTTATCGAGAATTCTCCTTATTTCTGGCAAATCCTCATAATTCCTGAAGAAAACCAATAAGAAATCATTAAAAGTCTCATTTTTCCTCTTAGAAATTGGCTTGAGTTGTTTTTTTTCAACGAATTCCTTGACTTTTATCAACAATTCTCTGGAAGATATCGGTTCTTTTTGATTATCAAATTTGATTAGAAATAAAGGACAAAGCTTCCCATTAGATCCATATTGAAACCTCACATCTTCTTCAATGAAAATCAAAGGAATTTGGTTTTTCTCATCATTAAGAATCTGTTTTTCTCTTTGGAAATTCTTGATTTCGATAGGAAAAGCCCCGATTTTTACCCCAGCTTTAAAGAGAAAACTCGAGGCATTTTGAGGCAAAAAGGGGATTTTCTCAATAAGAGTCTTAAAACTCCTGAGATTTCCAATATCCAACCCAACGATTTTGGGGATTTCAAGGCTTTTCTCATAATATTTCATCGCAATATTGAGGTTTTTCAAGCCAATATCTCTTCTTTCATTCGAATATCCATTCAAAATCTCTTCTTTTAAATCATAAAAACCCTGAGAAAAACTAGAGATTTTATGCATTAAATTATGAAGATCTTGTATTCCAGTGTTTAATCCAAAGCCGCCTTTTTCTAATATAAAATCTAAAGGAACTATTATGAAGAAAACCCGCTGGTGGGAAACTATGAGCCGAATCTCCAATGAGAAAACAGCGGTTTTTATAATAAGTCTCAGCCACTAGACCTGCTAAATTCCACATTCCGACATTAATCACTTCAAAGTCCTTTTCCTGGAAATTAGAGGATTTATCGAGACAGGCTAAAATCAAGGATTTGGCCTTCGATTTAAGGATTTGATAATCATCGAAAGGAGGAAATATAGGGATTTGTAACACGAAAAGACCTTTTTCTATTGAATGATTGACCAAAACTGCACAAATCTTTGAATAATTTAGAAGAGAATTTAATGAGAAAAGAGAAAAATTAAAAAAAAAAACCTCACTATTATAGATAAAATGCAACATTGCAAATTCCCTATGTTTTTTGATTTCTGAGGCAAGAGTCGGAGATTTGAAGAAGATATTGATAAAAGATTGGAGTTCTATATATATTTTAATAATATTAAGAGAGAGAATCGCTTTTTTACTAGAAAATCCGCTCATTTTCACTCCTAATTTCTCTCTAATAATCGAATGAAATCCATCAGCAGCTAGGATATATCGAGCTGAAATCAGAGTCTTTTTATTGGTTATTGAATTCCTCACGAAAACATCCACCTTTTCAAGCGATTTTGATATTAAATTTAGTAAAATCCTTTAAAAAACTAAAAAACGAACTATTCGCAGACCTTTTCTTTAGAAGGCCTGATATCTTCCACTTCTTCTTCCAATAAAACCTGTTGATTTCCCTTCATTTCGCTTAATTTCTCAATCAAAACCTCTAAAAGACTGAATTGAGGTAAATGTACAGGACTTCTAAATGAGAATTTCGCTAATTCTCTCAATTTCTCATCAATATTCGGCTTAAAATGGTCACTTATTGCGAAAACCCCATTTTTATCGAAAAGTCTTCTGCAATATCGATAATATCTGAAAAACTCACGATTTTCTATTCGATTCTCGATCTTTTCTATTAATCCGTCTATTTCAGAAAAGACCTCCATAGTCCTCATATTGAGATAATGAGCGCTGGGATGTGTGGAAAATAGGCTTTTTTTCTCTAATAACAAGAAATCGATATTGAATTTCTTAAGGAAAAGAGCTGTTGTTAACCCGACTGGCCCCGCACCAATTATAAGGAAATCATGGGTTTTTCGATAAAGCATTTTTTAATGAATTTTGAAGAGATTTTTAATTAAAAATATAATAGATTTCAAAAAAAGGATTTTCAAATAAAATAAGAGAAAATGAGCGTCGGAGTTCCGGTGAAATTGTTCCATGAAGCTGAAAATCATATAATAACAATAGAAGTCAAGACAGGGGAGTTATATCGAGGCTATTTAACAGAAGCTGAAGTTTTTTTCATTTTTCTCTAGAAATTTCTCTTTAAAATATTATTTATTAGGACACAATGAATTGTAGATTAGATAATGTGACTGTGACCTCAAAAGATGGCAAACAATCAGTTTTAGAGCAGGTTTTTTCTAAGGAAAAAAAGACATACTTTAAAAAAAAAAATTTCTTAGTTATATTTAGACATATTGTTAAAAAAAATTTTTGTTAGGTATATTTAAGAGGAGGACAAATCAGATTCATTATAGTGCCTGATATGTTCAAGAATGCGCCTATGTTTAAAAGAGTCAGGGCCCAGGCTAAAGGCAAAAACGCCGCTGTTATGAGACAACAGGCTTCGAAAGTTCGATGTAATTATGAATATTTTTGAAAGGATTTTCTAAGTAAATTTTTAACTCATATGATAGCGCAAATCCTCACAAACTCGAAAAATAACGTTCAAGTCAAGAAATAAACAAAATATCCCTTCCCTTTTAATTTGGGTATAAAAGCTTGATGTTTTTTATTGATTCTAAACTTTGAAAAAAAGAAAACTTAAAATTATTGAATGATTTTTTTTTTATTTCATTATTTATAAAAAAAACCATGAATAATTAAATTATATATAGAACACATTCGACTTTCCTTCATATTTAATATTTTAATAAATTCTCAATATAACAACAATAAATTCCAAAACAAACCATTTTGTTATTGAAATAAAAGAAGAAAGTAATGTAAAAATATTAAAAATATGACTTAAATTGGTTGTTTCCATCTTATATTGTATTCTAAAACCTCTCGCCATAAAAACCGCAATTTGGACTTAAACCAAAGCGGAATTGTTGTCTGGGCATCATTTGTAATGGCTGTTGAATCCCACCATGAAGAGATCTGTTCATATACATATTATTCATATTCATGAATTGTTGGTAATAACCAGGGTTAACAGGTAGCATTAGATTTCGTTGAACATTCATAGGCATCATAAAAACCAGAGGTTGAGAAAAAATCATGTTTTGCATTGGAAAATCAGTGGGAAAGGTGGAGATCTGAGGCGAAGTTTGAGATGGGATCTCTTGTTTCACAATTGTTCTAATAGCAGCAGGCTCATATTCTTGTTTGATTGGTGCTATTTCTTCTCTTATAACTTCTTCCTTTGGGATAGTAATTTGCATGGGAATTTTCTTTTTGTATTTTAATTAGTAAAACATTTTAAGTAAAAAATTAACTTTGTTCATAGTTTGGTTCATTCTGAGCTTTCTCCTTCTATATATAAACCAGGAGTTGATCTGTGTTTCTTTGAGATTTAGAGCTTTTGACCTAATGTTTTTAATAATGAAATATTAATTAATAAGTTACAATTCTCGGAATTCCTTTATTGAAGGATTCTGGTTCTGAGTAAAATATTCCTTGAGCTTTGAAAAAACTCGCGGATGAAGCACATTTTTTCTCTGATAAATTAATTCATTTACCATAATTCCGAATATAAAAACAAAAAAATTACTTTGTATTGTGGAATATTTTCTTCGCTTTCCATGGCTCTTAACCTTCGATGGTATTTGAACCAATTTTTGATTGTCTTCATCGGCTTCATGATTTCCTGAGAAATTATTTCATAATCTTCATTTTTGGGATAAGGGGTCTAAAAATAAATAAATTGTTTACGAATTTTTTCAAATTAAATAAAAACTACCTTTTCAAACCATTTCATCATAATTGCCTTCTGATTTTCATTAAAAATATCATATTTATGTCTTGTAATTGTTTGAACGAAAACATTATCCAATCTGCTTTTCAATGGTAGCTGAAATAAAAAAGCATTCATAGATATATGATCTGAAATTAATAAAAAGAAATGTTACTTTTGACATTTTTTGGGAATAAAATGTTTTTAGGAAAAAAGGAGATTATAAAAAAAAGCTCAAATGGCGATTATAATAAAAAAGCTCGGCAGCATTTTAAAAGCACAAAAATTTCGCTTATTTCTAGGAATATCAAAAGTGTCTAATTAAGACATTTTTTGGAGATTCGAACTAATTTCAGATTTTCGATTATAACACAAATCAAAAACCAAAAATTCAAAAATAACAATGGAAATTTCCTTTACAATCCAGGTTCTTGGCCTTTGATGATTCCTTTGAATCAGGTCTGCGATTCTCAGGCCTTCTTTATTGAAAGTATTAAGAAATTTGATTGGCTTAAAGAATAAATCTAGAATTTGTGGTTTAATTAAAAATGAGACGAAAATTTGTTATCAAATTAAAAACTTTAATTTGATATTTTTGACAGGAAAATCTTGTTTGTTTGCCTCTGAAATTTTAAAATTTTGATTTAGTAAAAATAATATTTCCTGTTCCCAATGAATGAAACTTGTTTGAAAGGAGCTAAATAAGACCCCCCAATCTTTCTGATTAAGTATCAGAATTTCAAAATTGTCATTTTTAATTTTTTTTCTAAAATTTTTGATTTTTTAATGATCTTTTTTTTGTTGGAAGAAAACAAGTAGTTTGAAAAAAATAGAATCAAAGTTCTCAAAAGCAGGAATCAAGAATCAATGATAATAAAAAAAGATTTTTGAAAAAAACGCTCTTTTATATTTTTTCCCATTTATTACAATGGCTCAAATTATTTATTATTTTTTCTTTTAAAAACGATAAAAATTTATAATTTTTATAATTTTAAATTTTTTGTTCAAATGAAAAAAGGACTCAACTCAAAAAAAAAAAAAAAATTTTAATGGAAATAAAAAAACAAAAAACATTGAATTTAGATAAAAATCATATATCCCTTCCCTCAAACCTTCGGGAAACTTGAAAAAAAAAAAAAAAAATTCATTAATAAACAAATTTCAAATAACTAAAAAATCATAAATTTTGATTTAATTAAATTAATATTGAATATGTTAAACTTAAATAATATCATATCAACGCTCAAGGACTTTGGAAAAGATGGAGATCCCAAAGTTGTGACAACCCCCACAATCTCATGGAAATATTTTAAGAAGTCTCGATCTCATAGTCCCAAAGATGACTATAATTTCCGCCTTCATAAAATTCCAGATTCAAAAATTGAATTGCTCCAAAAACTTAACTTAAAAAATTCCAAACCGTTGTCATCCAAAAACAAGAAAACTCAAAAAAGCCCTGTCAATATCTCAAAACCCACGATCCCAGACATTAAGAACAAGGAAACGCCTGCAAATTCTCACAATACAATAAAAATTGTAGAAGAAACCCTAAAAGAAATTGAAGAAAATCTTGGGACCCTAAATGGAGAAATGGCAACAGATCTGATCAATCAAACAGAATTGGTTGAAGAACATCCTTTGTATGGTCCAAGCCTTCCTCATATCCGTTCATTCAAAAACGATACCTCAGCAAAAAACATTCAGAGATTGAAAAGCCCATTGACATTGAAGCAAATCACAAAAGAAAACCAAATAAAATTGTTTCAGTTAGATAAAATGTTGATAGAACAAAATAGCCTTTTGCCTTCACATAAGACCGCGAAAATCTGCAACAAAATACTTGAAATTTTGGAGGAAACGCCTGGGCTTTTTGATGAGATTTCGCAAAATTTCTCAAAATTCTTGAAGAAATTCCTGTTTTGCGAAGAAGACAAAATTTACATGCTCTTCTCCAATTTAAAATCTTTCAACCAGGTGAAAAAGCCTCAAACATACCTCCGACTGTTGGAAATCCTCTTTGAAGAAATTCAGGATATCAAGATGCAAAATCTAAATATTTTAGAGTTGAAAAAACAGCAAATTACTGCATTGTCAGTAAAAAACAGTTTGCTAGAAGAAGAACTTTCCAATCTTCATAATAAATTTCTTGTTTCGAGCGAACAAATTCTTCTTCACAAGGAAACGGACGAAAAACAATTGAAAGAAGAAGTAAAAAATAAGAAACCATTATTTTTTTGTTTATTTTAAAAGTTGGAAACCGCGAAATTCGAAAATTTAACCCTCAAAAAAGACCTTTTGACTTATAAGCAGGAAATCTCAATCATGAAAGAAGAGGAACATCGGATTGAACATAGTTATAAAACTATGTTAGAGAATATAACAAATGAAGGTCGTGATTCAAATCAGAAACTTGAAATAGTTATTATAATTGAATAATTTCACAAAAAATCCATAAAATTTAATAGGAATTAGAGAAAAAAAATGTCCAATCTAAACGATTGTTCGAAACCATTAAAAAAGCCAAGGAAAATTATAGGAATTCCATCATTGCCCTGAAAATGCTTCGGGATAAATTGAAAAAAACTGAAGAGAAGCTTTCACAATCGCAAAATGAAATTTCCAAGCTTTCCATTCGTGCAGCGATCTCATTTACCGAATTAACTCCAAGACCGATTTTTGAGCCAATTTTTTCTTTGCTTTCTGAAACTAGATCTGATCTTAAAGAGAAATCCACAAATGATAAAACCCAAATCATATATGAAAAATTGAAAATGATTTTGACAATGAGATCCCAAGCCTACATTTCTTCAAGTCCCTAGAAAAAAGGCATACCAAAAAAACAGACCATGTTTTCAAATAAAAATTGCTCTCTCACATCAATTTCCCTTAAGACAATGAAGAAATCGTCAAGCAAAAAAAACATCAAAAGGATTCGAATGACGAAATTCCAAGTCCTTATTTTGATAATTCGAAAAAAAACTATTAAAAAAACAACTTTTATAAATCAAGAGAAAATTCCATTTTTCCATTCTCAAGCCTTTTTTTTTCTTTTCCCGAAACGAAATAAAAACTAAATTTCTTAATCTAATTCGTTAAACAAAAAATAATAATACTTTTTCCTTTTTTTTTCTATGAAATACGCACATCTTCTCCTTCAAAAAATGGTCCCAGAATGGTCCCAAGCTTATCTGGACTACGTATTTCTCAAGACGCTCCTCAAGCCGTTTTCAATTTATCACCGGACTCTAAAAGATCGAAATTTACCCTCTCCATCCTGTTCCCATTGTGAGGATCAACCCTTATCTCCTCCTCTTTCCATCAACTCTTCTGATGAAGAAATGGCTTATTCTCGGCTTTTGATTTTTTCCAGACAATTCGAAAGTTGCATTCTTGAGGAAAAACAGAAAACGGATTCATTTTTCCTCACAAAAATTGAGGATCTGATGCAGAATTTCCTGGATTTGAGGCAAAACTTTGAGAAATATCATGAAAACGATGAAAAAAACGAGAAAATCAAACAACAATTAAAAAATTGTTGTCTTTCTTTCTTCAGAGAAGTTGTTTTCCTGATTGAATTCCATCAGGTGAACAACGAAGGTTTCCGTAAAATTCTCAAGAAATACCACAAAATGACCAAAACTTTCCCTAGTTCCTTCCTATTGAAAACCACGATATTATCCTTATATTCTTCTCAGGATCTTCAAGAAAATCTCATGAAACTCACAAAACTCAAGCAGGAATTCGAGGATTTCTATCTCGAGTCTTTTTATTGTCCTTCACATCGAGAAGATGGTCGTCAAGAACTTCTGAAAATCACACAAAATAGACTAATTTCTCAATCAGAGGGTTATTTTTTCGGGTTCTTCAGTGGCTGTTCCTTGATCCTTTTCATTATAATAATGCTGATGGCTTATGAAGGTGATCTCGATCCTGATAAAGAAGACACTTATTTCAAGGAGATCTTCAGTATGTATCGAGGCATAGGCTTATTTATCTGTTATATATGGCTTTTGGCATGGAATGTATATATATATACTGTTTATCATATAAATTATCGTCTGATCTTCAAATTCAATCAACATTATAGTCAAGTCAGTGAAATCATGAAAAGAGCGGCATTTTTCACTTCAGTTTTCTTTCTTACCTTCATGTGGTATATCATCAATTGTGAGAAAACAGAGAAAGTGTCCAATTGGTTCGAATGGTTCCCGAAAGAATATTGTCCTTTGATTTGTTGGGGATGTTTCTTGATTTATATGTGTTTTCCATTGAAAAGTTGTTTTAATGGCGAAGGCAGGCTTTATTTCTATCGTTTATTAAGAGATATTCTATGTTTTTCCTGTGTGAAGAAAATCTCTTTTGCTCTTAATTGGGCCACTGATCAGATGGTCTCAATTGTCATACCATTATGTGATATGGAATATACTTTTTGTTATTATTTCAGCAAAATGCTCGGGAAAAATGAACTCGAATGTGAGGAAGCTGATATTCTTTTGATTCCCTTCGTGGCAGCAATCATCCCATTGATTTTCCGTATGATTCAATGTCTAAACGCTAATAAAATCAATACAGGACGGGTTTTTTCAGCCAAAACTGATTTCTTCAATTTCTTGAAATATCTAAGTTCTTTCATTACTGTATGTTTCTCATTAAGCTTTAATATCAGTCCTTCGAATACTTCCCTCTTGGTTTCATGGGTTTTGATGGCTTTTGTTAGTAGTATGTATTCTTTCTTTTGGGATGTGAAAATGGATTGGGGATTTATGGAAAAAAATAGTCGGAAGAAATTCTTGCGCAACCAATTGGCTTATCCTCGCATCAGATATTATTACTTTGCAATTTCTGTGAATTTACTGCTGAGATTCGCCTGGATCATCAGTCTGAGCTACGGGATCATTCAAAGCACTTTGGGAATGAGAAAAGAAGTCATTATTCTTTGTTTGGGAATGTTGGAAATGGTCAGAAGAGCTATATGGAATTTCATCAGGTATATTAAATGGTTTTTTTCATTATAATTAAAGAATTTTAGAGTGGAAAAAGAACATATTACAAATTGTGGGAGTTTCCAGGCCGTTGAAAAATATGAAATGCCTTATGATAATAAGGATGAGAGTTTGGCTTCAGCGAGAACGACGATTTTAGAGAAAAGTGATGAATTGGAAAAACCGTTTTTGGAAAATGGAGAGATTTTTGAGGTGAAGAAAAAAATAAGGGAAAAGAAGAACATGTTTGAAAAAAGGAGAAGTTTAACTGATTTAAAGAAGAAAATCGAAGATTTTGAAGAAGAAATCAAAGGATTTAATGGACAGAAAAGAGAGGAAGTTTAAATAATATAATTAATTGAAAAAAAAAGTTGTTAAATTAATGAATTTTAATTGATTTTCTTTTATTTTTTCAATTAAACCACAATCAAGTTGTTTTTTCTCTCTTTAAAATATTAATTATTCTTTATTCTTTGAATTCCTCGAACCCCTCAACTGCGCATTCACATAAGAAACTTTTTTGCTCAACATGGTATTCATATTATTTTTATTCGTCTCTATTTCATTCAATTTATCCTCGAATTTCTCTTGTATTTTTGATAATTTCTGTTGATTCTGTGTCACAACTCTTAAATCCTGTAAATTGGCCTCCAATTTCTTCTCCAAATCCTTGATATAAACCTTTGTGATTTTCTCTTCTCTTTTATTCTTGATTTCTTCTGTTTTTTGTTCAGTTACAGCCTGATCCATGTTGAGTTTGGTGCCTATAAACGATAATTTATTCAAGAAATACTGATAAAAGTTGTTGAGCATCACATGGCCTGTATAAAGATATTGCCAATATTTATGTCTTAATTGATATTCGATGATTTTCCTGTCATAATTTTTATTGATTTCTTTGAAATAAGCCAGATTTCCTTTGAAACTATTGAGGAAATATTCTTGAGCCAATTCATCGCATTTGGATTTCAATGAACTTCTGGCCTCTTGTTCATTTTTTATTTCCTCAGCACAAATTGTCGCCCAAATATGGATACTAGTGGTTTTATTGGAAGATTCAATGGACTCTCTGAATTTATCAAAGACATTCGTGTAATTGTTTTTATTGATAGTTTGCATATAAATCTCGAAATTCTTCGTATCTTTTGAAGAATCATCATCCTTCTTAAAGAAAGAAGCCGTCAAAATGAAAAACTCTTTTAATGTGATTTTATTGTATTTCTTATCAAGAGCTGAGGAGGTCTTGCTTTCCTTCTTAATGGCTTCATATGCCCTGAAAATTATAGAGAGAAATAGGTTCAAAATCAGGAATTTCACAATGAAAATATATGGCACTAAAATGGTGAAGAAAAAGGTCTGGGAAAGGAAATTTGGATCCATGAGAAAATCCATATCATCTAATCTATAGGTATATTGTAACATAGTGGTGATGGAAATCAAAATACTTTGGAAGGAATCTCTATATTGTCCATCAAAAATGAAGCCGCAAATTGAAAATGCACATATCAAGGACACAAATAAGATGAAAACATAAGGAAGATCAGCTAAACTTTTGAGAATGGCTTTGAATAATTCATTGAATTTGTTGTTTTTACATAGGAAAAAAATTAATTCGAAACAAAGGCAAAAAACAGTGAAAGATGCGAAAAAAGCTGATAAATCCTTGAGAAACAAAACTGTGGTTATCTTTTTAAATATCAAATTGAGTAGATCCTTACTCTCGGGTTGATAATTTGATGGGTTGAGACTATCATATTGGAATTCATCAATCGAATCCAATGAACCTCCCAATAAATTGATTATTGATTCGAGACTTAAGACATCAAAAAGGAAAACGATATAGAGAGTATAGAAGAGGAAATTAAACAACACAAAGAAACATTCAATTGTGAATTTCACAGTCAAAACCACTTTCAATTTTCTCAGGATTTCAGGTCGTTTCCTTTCACGATGATAAATCAAAGCCTCAGGCAATGCGTTTTTTATGAATAAACAATGCCAGGATTCATATCCATTGAGCGTTTCTTTGAGGTTTTTTACCAAAATGATAGTGAAAACTATGAAAAACACACCGATCGTGATAAATAATCCTATGACCATTTTTTCGGTGCTGGTTTTCATCCGATTTCGTGAAACCGTGCTGATATCTGTCTCAATCATCAAATTACCACAATTATCGAATTCGAAAATGATCTTAACATAGGTCATGTCATTATTGGATAATGGATTCACTAAAACGAAATCTACGACGAAACTATTGATTTGTTGGTTGAGAAACAACTCAGTATATAAACCATCAATCAAATTGAAGGTTTCATTGACATCTGGATGGTAAAAAAACGTATAACCACCCAAATTCATATAACTATCTACAGAGCTATAAGGGATACTCAGATTCAACACATCAGAATGGAAAGCTGTGGTCTCTTCGCTGGAGGATTGCGGGGCGTCATAATGAAAGTAGGGATATAATTGCGTTTTGTTGAATTTGGTAAGGAAAAAATTGGTGGGGTCAATGTTGAATTTGCGTTTTCGGATCGTGAATCTGATCATGTTTTCGCAAAGGAAATTATAACCGATGAGATAATTTATCACATAATCTTGATTAATGGTGGTATTATTTGCATTTGTGTCATTATATGTATTATTTGCATCATTATTTGTATCATTATTTGTATTATTTGTTGTATTATTTGTTGTATTAGTGGTATTATTATTAATGGTATCGTCAGAATCATCTGTGGGAAAATATAAGTAAGATTTGGTGAAATATAATGGCACCACTTTACTCAGATAAATGATGGCTGAGGCTGTATCATCAGTGGTTTCAAGTAGATATTTTTCAGTTTGGAAAGTGTCAGCGGAATTCTCGATTTTTTGTAGGATTGAAGAAGTCGATTGATAATTTTGACTGGAATTGAAAAGGAGCACGAAGACATACACATTGATTATCAAGATGCAGGCAATAAATAACGCGAACCAAATGCTTTTGACAATTTTTTTCTTGAAGAATTTGTTATATTTGAGTTTTTCTCCTTCGATGGTATATTCATTTTCCAGGATGGTGGAGTAAATATTATCTATGTCTTGATAATCTATATCAAAATCCAGGTTAGGGTTCATATTGATCTCATTTTGAATAAGTCTTTTCATGTTTTCTTGTTGTAACAAATACACTAGATATTTCTTCTTGTTGAAATAATACATTATACCCATAAAGCATTGTTTTAATTTTTGTGAGATCCGCCAAAAGATCGACGGTTTATAATCGAATTTATCCATTAATTTGTTCAATTTGGTTTTTTCCAAATTTCTTGTGATTTCCATTTTCGTCAATTCATTTTTCACGATCACCAAAAACAAATTTATCAGTATGAATACCATCACAAAACTGAAGAAAATGAAGAAAAATGTCGTGAATTGTGGATTTTCTTGCTCTTCATCTTGGAATCTTTTCGAGGCTCCGATCAACATTCCAAAGAGAAAAACAGCAGCTGAATAAGTGTTTTCAAAAATTGGATAATTGGAGCCGATATAATCCATATAAAGGAACATGAAGGCCAGATAACTGAATACCAATATGATGAGGAAAAAGACGATAGTATCAAAAATGTTCATCAAAACTATTAATAAATTGCTGAACTTCTGTGAATAGCTTATCAGATATTTCAACATCTTTATAATCAAAATCAGGGACATTCGTGACACCACGAAATAATAAAGGTTCATATTATTTGCGCTGTATTCACAGAAACTGTTCAAATTATTCAATTTTTGCATGTTTTCATCGTTGAGATTGGTATAATCGATGTTAATGATCTCAGTCTTTACAGATCTATTCACATTCACGTTTAACCATAGAAACAAACCCCATAATCCTAGGCTGATGATCAATAGATCCAAGAGATTCCAAATGTCTGACATATAATTTCTCATTCCGAAAAACGCCTTTTTGAAGATCTTCTTAAGAGAAACGACACATTTCCCAACAAAAGCTAGATTCTTTATATCAATTTGATATTTCGCCTCATAAACTGGTGCCTTTTTGATTTCAAAATATAGTTCCGATGTTCTTGATAAACAATAATATGAAAAAAAAATCAAATAAATGATCTCTAATATCATTCGAACATAATCACTTTGGCTTTCATAATAGGTGAATTGAATAGTATTCAAAAAGATCGTCTTTTTGATCAATCCAGTCGGAAGGAATTCAAAATCAGCCTCTATATAAGTCATCAACTCATTTACAGTATTCACCACTGATACATCCATTGAAACCCAACAGGTCTTTTCATCATAAAACCCCTCACTCACATAATCATCATATTCCAATCCCGCTTCCTCTGAATTATCCGAGTATCCCCATAAATCCGATTGAGTATCAGTGAAAAAACTAGGGTAAATCGCAAAACCACCAATGCTGGAATCATAGGTGAAATTCAATGAATCTGAACCATAAGTCGTCTTATCATATGTCAATGGACTTTCCCATTCGTAGCTATTATTCTTGGTCACAGCTCTTTTCTGTCTAATTCGAACATTTGTTATTGGAGAGAAAGAGTTATTGACTGAATAATTCAGTGGTTGGCCTGTCAATGGTGAATATGTGTAATAATAATAAGGTTGAGAAACTCCGGCTATGACATTCGTGATGAATTCCTCGAAAATATCATAAGTTGCAAAGGATTCGGCTGATATGAGAACATCTGGTTGTTCATTGGAAATCAACGCTGAGTAAATCATATTGGCGTTTTGGGAATGGATTTCGACAACATCAATTTGTAGCGCGATGATCAGGAAATAAAGGATGAAGAAGATTATATAACGCACAAATTCTTTGATTGAGATTTTCTTGATATTTGTGAGTTGTTTCTGGAGATGTTGGGTCTCGAGATGGGACTCAATGTTTTCAGCGTTTTTTATGTTACGCAAAATGTAATTATTCCCGATTTTGGGACTGGAGATCTTTTTTGACGTGGGCAGGTCTTCCATCGAAAAGTTTGAAAATTAATTTAAAAATAATTAAAACTTTTTTTTTCTCGCAAGGATATAAAAAAAATTTCTACTTATTTCGGAAATGTAACAACCAATGATCGTGCTGGAACATTTAGAAGAAACTAAAAAGGGAAAGTAGCCCCACAATTTTTTAAAAAAAATTTCCGTTTTTCCCAAAACATTAAAACTTTCAAAAAAATTCCCAAAACTTCAAACTTTTAAATAACTTGAAAGAGATAAAAGGGAATGAAAAAAAAATATTTGAAAAAAAAAATATCAAATATCAAAAATCAAAATGAAAAATATCAAATTATACAGTAAATTAAAAAAAAAATTATCAATAAAAAATTATTTCCATAGAAGTTTTCACATGAAAATTAATCGTGGGAAATAAAATAATTAGACCTTTTTTTTTTGCAAGGAATTTATAAATAAACTATTTGAAACAAAAATACAACTGATTCTCTTTCTAAAATTCACAACAAATGCAACAAAAACCCATAAAAAAACCTGAAGACCCCCTCGCATCCAAGGAAGAAGAGCTCCAGAAAAAGCAATGGGAGGAAGAAGACCGCCTTTCGAAACAACAGGAAGTCCTTTTAAAGAAAACCCAATCCTTTGAAGAGGCGATGCATAAACCAGTTTCTTCTCATGTAGAGAAGATCGAAGAGAATCTTAATTATCTGCTCAAAGATCTAGAAAATTCAAGAAAGGACCTTCAAAATTTGAAGACAGAACTCCAAAAACTCGAGCAATTAGGGCTTGATCAGAATTCTGATTTAAATAGGATGTTATTTAATGAAATAATGAGGGTGGAGGATAATTTCCGTAAATCAGGGAAGAAAGATCGCGAAGAATTGGACTTTTTCGGGCAACAGATGAAGTTTTTGAAACATGATAAGACAAAATTGGAAGACGCAATGGAATTGTTGGGTTTGAGAGTGAAGGAATGTGAAAATGATGTGGGATTTAGGTTTGTATACGATTAATTTTATTAATAAGGATCTTTTATATATATAATCATTATGGAGAAGACTCATTATTAATAGTGGTTTTCGGTGCCTCGACTTCATTGCCAAGATAATCGAATTTCGTCTCGACTTCATCAAGTGTTTTGATCTTTTTCCCTTGATCTTTATTAAGTAATATGAGTAAAGTCATGAGTTTCTTCGAATTTTCAAAGATTTCCAATGTTTGATCATTGATCACACTTTGTGTTTCTTCCGCCTCAACGATATAAGGTAATGTTTTCTTCAAAGGTTGAATGCTTTGAATCACATCAGCGACTTCTCGATTGACTTCATCATGCATTTCATTGAGGATGTCTGGAATTTTTTTTGAAACTTTGTTTGCGTTCTTTCTTTTTATTTTGAAACGATTGGCCAAACCAATCAAATCCATTTTCATTAAAATCTTGGTTTTTAGAGGTAATTTCTTTTTTTTTGCCAAATTCAGCTTAAGGAATTTTTGAATGAGCATTTCTGCGTCTTTTCTTATATTTTTGCTGATTTCACCCTGATGTGAAATTTGCTCAAAAGCTTTGGATTCTTCCTTGCTGAGTTGAATTGTATTGTTGAGTGCAACCACAAATAATGATAAAATGAAAACCCCCCAAATACATGCTACAATGATCACCAATCTCCCAAAATGAGTTTGTGGGTAGATATCCCCATAACCGATAGTAGTCATGGTAACAACCACACACCAAAAGGAATTCCAGACATAATTGAAGTTAAATCGTCGGGTTGGACTTGTATAAGGCCTTTCAAAGGTTCTCAATGCAAAGCCGAACAATAATATGGAAAAGGCGAAACACATTATGAGAACTATATAAGGTTTATACTGAAGATAGGCCTTGATCGCGAAACTCGAATCTGGCAAAAAACCATTGATTTTACATACTCGAGTCGCACGTTCACCTGTCCAGAAAGTATAATGGTCGAATAATCTGAAGAAAACATATAGACGGCCTAACATAATAACTGAAATATAAGCATCTAATGTGATATCAAAACGAATGCCTAATTGTTCATTGGGCACCACGAAATCAAAATAAGGAGGACAATGAATATAATTGAAGAGTATCTCAATTAAGTAATATTTGAATAGATTGGAGTTGTGGAGTTGCGTTTTCTGATAGATGATCCTTTGCGATTTCAGAATTTCGAGCTGCAATTTATAATGTCTTAATATATAATAATGAACTATGATACATAGACAGGAAACTATTGCTCTTAACACATTGCATGAGGAATTCGAGATGTTATTGTTCTCAAAGAAGATGTCATTTTCGATCCAGGCGATCAACAGAGCCAAACAACTGAACAATGCACTGATAGTGTCACTTTTCTTAAGATTCAGTTTAAGAAAATGAAGCATTTGAGTGTTGTATTTTTCAGAGATTTTCGAGTTTCGGAAGGATGGTTTTGATGATCTTTGCATAGTTTCTTTGGAAGTGGAGAGGTTCGGGTTAAAAGGTTTCAATTTGGTGGCTGAATTGGTTTCAATTCCTTGAACTGGAGGATCTTTTTTATGGGTTTTGGGATGGATTTTAAAAGAGCCGGAGGGCTTTGTGATTATACTGATATCTTCCTCTTGAGGGATGCTCGAGGACTCGTTGAGTGATCGAACAGGAACTATTTTAGGGGTGAGGGTTTTATTTAGAGTGGACATTTTGTTGAATTAAGCGATTTTTATAAAGCGGAATAAATAAATTTTAAAGGCTTTTTTATCTAAAGTGAATAATTATAAAATTATTTATTTATTCTTTTTATAAATGGCTTTGAATCAGGATTTTGAAAAGTTCACGAAACTGCTCACTGAGTTTAACACTCATTTAAATCTAATGAAGAGCCAAATCGACAGGCCTAGTAAGTATCTTGAATTTTCCTCGCATATTTTTTTCTAGATAGTTCTTATAAGGAAATTCTCGCTGTAAATAAATAAAATCATGATTCCCTCTTAATACCCTTTGAAGGAAAAAGAAATTTGCATGCATCTCACAGTCCAGATCCAAAGAGTTTTGAAGGAAGGAGGGTTCAATAAATCTGATAATCTCAAAGTGAAGAAACTTAATGGAGATTTTCAAAAGGTTTTTTAATTTTTTTTAAGAAGATGGCTAAGATTTATAAATTTTCCTCAAAGCTCTTGAAAATATATGAAAGCTTGATTTTGAAAGTGAAGAATATTCAAGCGGATCAAGTTTCTGATCTCCAGGGAAAATCAAAACGAGCTTCTGGTCCTCAAAAAAACTAAAACAATAGTTATAAATATTAAAAAAGTGATCGGTATGTCTCTACGAATGAAAGACGTGCCCGAGCAAAAAGACACTGAAAATGAATTTTACAATGATGAGGAACTTCATCAACATGTAGAACATTACGAGAATCTAATATTAGAGAAAAACAATGAAATTAAAGGTTCCATTTTAATGAGAAAAATATCATAAAATAATTATTACAACTTACC
>Ga0302186_10001532_pt1 | contig 19012 bp, 17 predicted proteins | sample II_Bog_E1_2_FD_198782 | JGI IMG/M metagenome (GOLD analysis project Ga0302186, IMG submission 198782) | Peat permafrost microbial communities from Stordalen Mire near Abisko, Sweden - II_Bog_E1_1 | ecosystem: Environmental > Terrestrial > Soil > Wetlands > Peat | place: Sweden: Abisko...
ATTCTAAAAATATTTCATAATTTTTCATTTCAAAAAATTTCCTATTATAAAGTAAAAAATCATATTATTTATTAATTTTTCTAACAAAAAATCTCTTAATTTCATATTTTCGAAAATAAATTCAATTTTATAACATTGAATTTCGTGACTCTTAGTCAAATTTTAAAATTCTTGATGATGTGGCAGTTTTCTTTAATAATCCTTTTCTCATTGAATACTTCCTCGTTTCTTTATTCCCGATAAAATTAGTTTCATCTTTGTCGCTTCTTCTTTGTGTGTTCTTTAGATCCTTAATTAATGCAGTTCTTGTTGGTTCATTTCTCTTCTCAATCCATTTGGGTGATTCCTTGATTCTAAATGGACTAAAACTAGTATGTTCATCTATTTTCAGCTCTCTCAAGGGTGTAATCGCAGTATCCAAAGAACTGAAATCCATTGAATTTTCTCCTTTGCTTTGATCATCCAAAAACCTCACCTTCACATTAAGAGGAATGGAGTCATTTTGAGTAACAGTAGTATCTCCGAATTCTTCATATGCTCCTTCAACTGAAGAGAGAAAAGAGTTGACGTCAAGTGTTTTGCTTCTCTTGATTTTTCTGAAAGAAGTTTTTTCTGGTTTTTTTGATAAAATAACATTTTCTGGAAGAACTCCTGTGCTGTTTTGTCTTCCTGCATCGATTTCATAAGATGAATAGAAGCTTTGCCATTCAGAGATGAATTCTTCGATAGGAAGTTTTTTGAGAGGCTTGATTTTGGAGAATTGGGATGTCGACATCCTGATTTTTGTTAATTTGGGAAAATAGGTAAAATAAATGAATACTAAAATGTTTTTGAATTTATAGCATTAAGCCAAATTTTGAGGGAAAATTTTTTGTTATCATATATTTGAAAATATTTTTTTTTTTATATTTTCAAGTAATTTAATTTCGGAGATTTCAATCATTCTAAATATAACTCTACCATAATACTAAAATTAATCATTGAAACTGAGAAAACATTTTCTTTTCCTTTTAATAATAAAATGAAAAAAACTTAAATTTTATTTTTTCTCAAAAAATTATTAAATTATATAATCTAACAAGAATTCAACAATTTCCCTTTCACTAATTCAATAGTTATGAGCATTCTAAAATATGGAATGTCTTTTTGGGTGAACATTTTTTCTGAGCGCAAAGATCTATAATGTATTCCCTTCAACATAAAAACTCCACAATCACTACTATTTTTTTGTTTCGGAAAACCCTGTTGAACAATGAATTTCCATTTTCTATTTTGAACATTGTTATTATTTTCCAAAAGAATCATTAGTTTTTCAATTATTTTGAAATATTTTAAAGCTTCTTTTTCTGAAACATTAAAACTATCTAAATATGAAATATTGTTATCATTCAAATCAATTTCTAAGGAGATCCAATGATTATTATGAATGTTTATCGGAATAAATATAAGGTCACAGAAGGCATCAACCTTAAGAATTTTTTAAAATTCAATTATAAAAATTTTATTAATTTTTACATTGAATTTTTTTGCAATCCTTAAAATTTTTTGCGGGTTCGAAAGGCTGGTGTTATGTGAATTGTAATTTTTTTCAAGCTCCGTGAAGAAAAAAGTATTGAAAATCCGGATGTTTTTACTCGAATATCTTCCTATATCATTCATAATTAGTCTCACATAGCTATTGACAACCTTTGTCAAAAATTAAAATTAAAAATATTATTTCTCAATTTGTTTTTACTTCATCATTGAGCCATGTTGATCCAGATAACGTCTGCAGATTTTTATAGCTCAATTTTTCAGGCACGAATTCATGCTTCACAATTTCAATTAAAAGGTTTCCCGTTTGGTTCCAAACTCGATGCAATTCCACGAACTCTTCAAATGAAATTTTCGGGAAAAAACTCATTTTTTCTTCATTTGATTTACAAACCAAGAAACTATTAATTGTCCTGTCATAAAGTCTATAACTATAAAAAAAAATCATTTAATAATAAAATAAAATGGTTTTTGAACAAATTTTCTTCCGATATTTGTTTTTCTTGAGGAATTATGTAGCTTATTTCAATTGAAGTCGATGCTGTTGTTTCTAAGTCCAATTCATGAAATTTGTCCACCAAATTATAAAGTTTCTCGACGACTGTAAACAATTCCTCTGATTTTTCATCAAGATCCAAGACTTTTACAGGGTTCACTTGTTCCTCATCCACATTATTTTCAATAAAAACTTGTTCTTTTGGCTCTTCCTTCAATAAATAATAAGTATTTAATTTTTTTCAGATGAAAAACCCGTTTGAAGATGCTTTTTTTTTGGCTGTAAACTTTAGAAAACAGAAAATTAATTTTTTGAAGAAAAAATCTTGGAAAAGCAACCTTCATAATCGTTATCCTTAAAAAGCCTCTCACAAAATGAAATAGAATCAATTTTATGTGTGTTTCTTTCATTGTGAAGGGACAAATCATTTTGTTTGGGGGGAAGCGGAGTTTGAAAGAAAACGCCTTCATCATTTATGAATTCGCTTTTAGGAGGCTTTATTTTTATTTCTGATTTTATGACAAAATCTTCCTTTCTAAATAAGATAATTCAATCATTATGAATAAATAAAGGTCAAATAATGGACTTTTTTTTGCAACCAGATGAGAATATTTGGTAAATTTTGTCGAAAATGTTCATGTTGGGTGGCAAAAATAATTAATATTAAAACCAAAATTCAAAATATAATTAAATTTCCAATCCGAAATTTAAAAACCTTTTGAATTTTTTTTTTTGTGGGAATTTTTTTCTATTCCATCCCTTTAAATAATTTTTGAAACAAATATAAAGCAAACATTTTTTAATAAATGCTTTAAATGCAGATTTTTTATTGAAAAAACAAATTTTTTATGTTTGTTATCAATCAAAAATCGGATCTTTCCTTAATTTATTCTCGATGTTTGTCATAGCTTCGGTGCTAGCCTTGTTTTGTATCTCCTTTTGAAGGTTTTTTTTTTCTTCCAATTCAATCATTTTTAAAGTTTTCTCATCAATCATCTTCTTTTTTATTTGTTCTTTTTTAAAAAAATCAAAGAATAAAAATAATATTTTATCAAAAAAAAGAAGAGAAAATTGTAAAAAATACTCACCTTTTAATATATTCCAACAAGTTTCTGTGAAAATTCCGTCACTTTTTTGTCCGAACTTTTCTTGGAACTCTTTCACCATTCTTTCAGTGTAATGTCCATAATGTCCATTGTCAACAAGCTCTTTATTTAAAACCTCGCTCAACCCTCTTTGCACCATTTTTATTTCATCAGTTCTCATATCAGCTAAATTCATTTGTAATGGACCCATAAAATGGAAATTCTTTTTTATTAATTTTATATTATTGAGAGCACGCAAAATACCTGGATGCTATTAAAGAAGCCCATGTTATTGAAATTTTTTGTTATGTTCTTATTGCTGGGTATGATCCTTTCTATTTCCGACTTTTCTTTATTATCCGATAAAAAGATAACAGCGTCGATTTGTTTTGGACTTGTCAATCTGCTTGTTTTTTCATTCTTTTTTTCTTCCTCATTATTTGCTTTAGAGGTGGATACCATATTATTACAATTATTTATAATATTGCTGTCAAGAGATGGTTTATTGAAGCTTGATGTTATGCCATTACCATTGGAATTATTAAGAATGATGGTGGAATTATTTCCCAAAGTTAAATTTTCCAAATTTAATTTCCGTTTCTCCAAAATTGACATTGCCGTCGGTTTATTGGATTCAACTAAAGGGGATACAACTTTAAAGCCTCCCAATTGATTCGGCTCGTTTTTGGGGGAACACATTCCTTTATTTGGAACTATAATCACGGGTTTATGGTTCGGAGCATGATGGATTAATTTAGAACTAGTCTGATCGTTTAAATTGGAAACACTGTTGTTGTTTAATGTAATGCCATTAAATGTGATTTTTTCGGAAAGATTTTTTTCTAAGATGGTGGTGGTTGGCGTAATAGACCTGGAGATCCCCTCTTGTCCTTCCTTCTCTTTTCCTTCAGAAGTTGAACTTAATGGTGATGCTGTGACTTTGTTTGAATTGTGTTTGGATAGAATGAGCAGCTTGTTTTTTTCTGGTGTTTCTTTGGAAAGGATTTCAATAGGAGTCGGATTTAAAGGAGGTTTATTATGCAATGATAAATCTTCCTTTGATATCTTTTTTTCCTCAATGATGGGTTCTTGAACTTGAACGTTGAAAAAACAAAAAAAAGGTTATTATAAAACAAATTTTAATAAATTTTTAGGACTGAAACCTTCTTTGATTTTGTTGAGGATTGTGTTTTCTAATTCAAAACCATCCAATTTCATCTCGAATTGATTGTCATACATTTTGCAACATTTTTCGAGTTGTTGATAATGAAGATTGTCAATCAAAAGTTTTTCCTTTCGGATCCTTGTAATCAGTTCTTCAATGGTTTCACTCTTTAAAAAGGTTTCTTGATTTTTTCTCTGAAAAAAATTAAAAAAAAACATGAAATAATTAAAATGAGAAAAAAATTAAAACTAGATTTTCTTCGTAATTTTTCGAAAATTCATTATAAAAGCTTTTCTTCTTTATTTCGTCAATTTCGATTTTATTTTGGCTCGAAGTTTGACATTTGATTTGTATTGAAATCACTTCAAATACAAAAAATAAAAAAATATAATAATTTGAGATCAAAAAAATAGAGTACATTTGTTAAGCACAAACGCCAATATTTCATTGAAATGTATCAACAATCCTTGTTTCCAATTTTTTGAGCTGTCATTCAATCTTTTTCTTAATTTGTCTTTATTGATTTTTTTATCTTTTTCAAAGCTCAAAGACAAAATTTCATCAAAAATGTTAAATCTCACAGTGAAATGTCGTTCAGCTATATGAAAGCTCGCAATAAAAACATCTGTAAAAAATATTTTTTATTATTTCTTGCATAAGACAAAACCTTTGAAGATGCTTTTTTTTCTTTTTCTATCATCTGAATACTTTCTTGTTTTCTTACTTGAAAATTTCCTATCTGGAAAATCTCTTTTCAATTTTTTTTCATTTGACATGATGTCTGTTTCTTTTATTATATTGAACCCCTCTATAATCTTTACAGGCAAATTATCTTCATTATCATTTATTTCTAAAAATCTAAAAAATAATTTCTTATTTAAAATTAAGAATTTTTTAAAGATTGACTTTTCCTTCATTAGTTGAGTGGCTGTCGGTCTTTCCTTCGCATCTTTCAAACATATATTGATAAAATTTTTCAATTCTTCATTGAGAATCAAATTTAATCCTTCCGGTTTTATTCCAAATGTGACTTTCTGATAAATTTGAGCCAAATTTTTGCATTCACTATAAGGAGTTTTCAAAGTGGCCATTTCCAAAAGACACATCCCTAAGGCATATATATCGCACCCTGGACCATAATTTTCCTCATAAATTTCAGGAGCCATGAATTCAGGAGTACCTAATATTTTATGGTTTTTACTATTTTTTTACTATTTTTTTTTTTTTACTAATTTTTTTATTTTTAGGAATTTCAAATAAATTTAAATTTGTCTTTACCTAAAACTGATTTCGTTTTGGAGGTTCGGAACGTGGCCAAACCCAAATCCCCGATCCTAATTTCACCCTTATTGCTATTAATAAATATATTTTCGCATTTGATGTCTCGATGGATGATTGGAGGGTCATGCGAATGTAAATAGCTCAATCCTTTTAAGATTTCCCGACACCAATATTTAATTATTTTCAATCTGGGTTGTCTGATTTTTTTTAAATATCTAAAAGGAAAAAAAAAGTTAGAATTCTTCCAAAAAAACAAAAAAAGAGCAATTTATACGATTTTAACGACCCCCCTGAAACTATTTCTGTAATAAAAACCACTTCGTTTTTACTTTTATTTATCCAGGCGTTGATGAAATGGATGATGTTGGGATGTTTGAGGTTTTTAAGGATTTCGATTTCCGTTGAAATTCTCATTTTGTCTTCTTTGTTCAAATCTTGTAACTTTACCACATTCCATGCGATTTCGCATCCTGAGTCATTATCGTAACCTCTATACACATTTTTGTATGTGCCAAACCCGATTTCTTCTACAAACTGTTTGGAATGAATGTTTTTTGAATAAAAAATTAATGAGAGAAAAAAAAAAATACCCTCACAAATCGCTCAGAAGGGGATTTTTCCACAATGATATAATTGCGGTCACTGTCAAGATCAGTGAGATTGCTAGTATTTGCTTCAGAAGAATTGAGAGAATTACTTGAGTTCTATCAAAGTTAAAGGAGGATAAAAAAAAGGCAAAAAAAAAGAAAACCATTTTTGATGGAGTTTTGAAATTTTTCTTAGAGTCGAGGAATTTGGAAAATTATGATTGCTGATTTTCGTCGAGTGCTTTGAAAATCCTGATGACGCTTTCTTTTTTCTACTTCTGAATTTGATTGGGTTGGTTTTTAATTAAAAAATAACAAATTTTTATTCCAATTGACGACTTCATTTTGGCAAAATGAAATTTTTTAAGTAATTTTATCCTAATCTTATTTTTTTTCTAGATTGTTTTGAATAAAAAATTTAAAAAAAAATAAACAAATAATTTATCCAAAATATAATAATTTATAGTGTGTCTGAAATTAAAAGAAACTTTCTAATTATTTGTTTTAATCGTTTTCATTCATTTCTGGAATTTCTTCAATGGATAATCTTTTTAGTGAAGCTTTTAATTCTTCATGTTTGTTTTTCTTTGCGCTGTCAGGTTGTGGTTGTGGCTGTTTATTTTCTTCAGGTTTGATTTTTTTCATTTTTTCTGAACTTTTTTGACCAATCATTCTCATTTCTGAAGTTATTCTATAATGAACTCGTTTGAAATTTGCAAAATAAAGTTGGAACAAATTTTTAAAAGCCCTAAAAAAACTTAATTAGTTTTTGAAGTAAAATAATTTAATTTTTACTCTTTCTCAATTTTTAATTTAAAAACTGGCTTTGGTGGAGAATTTGGCAAAGTACTCGCTATCTTTTGTATCAAATTACCAAAGGGCAAATGATCTCTTTTTAGTTTTGGGTTATGTGGCATATTTTGTTTGTCAACTTTTATGCTAAATTTTGATTCCATTTCTTCCTTTCTATGGAATTCTTTTAAATCAGCCACTGTGGTTCTCAACATTAATCTAAAACCCACCAGAATGAAAATCTTTAATTTGAATTTTATTTTTACTTCGCTCTTTCTAAATTTATGGCATTTCCGTTGCTTTCAACAAACCCAAATAAAGCATTATGATAACTATTTGTTGATGCTATGAAATTCTTAACTAATTCGCTTAGATGTTTTCCTTTTTTTTTACAAATTATGAACTTTTATATAAGAGCTGAAAAAATAAATACTTATAATATCTTTCTTTAGCTCAACTTCTGCATTTATTAGTTTTGGGTAGAATTCATCGAAATGACTATTATTTTCATCAAGCTTGATCTTAAAATTCATAGGAAGATTGATAAATTCTCCTAAGAAAAAATATTTCAATTTTTAGATATAATTTGGAAAAAATCAACGATGGACTGTATAAGGCAATAGAGAATCAACCATTTTTTCTCTATTAAAACTCTTGGGTGATTCATCTTCATGATCTTCAACATATTTAACATGTTCATCCCTTTGAAAAAATATATTTAGATCAATCAACAAATAATTTTAATTTACAATTCATTCCTCATTTTGTAATCAGATTTGATATCCATGGTGTGAGGCATGATGGAAGGTATTAACTTTTGCATTTTGAGTTTGCTCATACGATGATAATTTTTATCTTTTAGGATTTTGGCATATTCTTGATAACTTAAAAAGTTTTCTGTTTCAATTTGTGTGTTATTTTTTTCCTTCATCATGATAAGAGTCATGCTCACACGCTTCATTGAGCTTTGAGTGAGTTTGGGGGAATCTTGATGTGAGGTGTCTTTTTTTTCACTCAACTCATCCAAGGTGGAAGGCAATGGCTTTGAAGTATCAGATTTCCAATTCTGATAAATTAATGGAATCTAAGGATTATTTTTTTTTGGAAAAATACATGAATTAAATGGTTGTCAAAAATCTTCGATAAATGTCCAATCTGCCATATGTATTGTTGGTAGGACCAATGCAAAAATCTCTGAAGACTTTCAAAAATTAATGAGTAAGTCAAAAGAAAAAGAATTTATTTATACTTGATAACGTTATTTCGATAAATCACCATTTTTGTTTTGAGTTTCCTTTTGAGACATAAAATGATCAATGAATGATGGATCTTTGCTGCTGAATGACGTTTGGTTTTTATAATTTGTTGATAACGGAATTTCCATACAAAAATTCTTTTAACTAATTGTTTATTTTTTTTATAATTAAAATAAACCTCAAAGCTTTTAGTTTTCTCGAACTCAAATGGGATATTTTTTTTTTAATCTATTGAAATTTGATGGTAAATTTTTATTCACTAATAAACAAATTACCAAGATTTTCTTGAAGTAATATTGTAAGATTCTCGCCTTCATGTTATATTGAAACATTTTCCTTTTATTTTCAAGACCTTGTTATAATTTTATTTCTCATGAATTAAAGTAAAATCTGATAAAATACCTTCCCGAAGCAACGAATGGATGAATTCAAGAATTATATTTACATTGAGTCCTATCATCATCTTCTTTAATTTTTCATTAAAAACATCCTGTTCTATTCTAATTTTTGCAAGTTTCTTTTTATAATCAATGGATTTTTTATGAATTGTCTTCATAATATCCTCTTCTTTTTGCTCTTTCAGTTTGTCTCTTTCTTTTTTAGCCAACGCCATTCGTTCATCTCTTTTATTTCCCTGTTCCACGATTTTCTGATATTTCTTGGCAATAAAAAGATCCGAATCTTCATAAATTGATGAAATTCCTTCTTCTTTTTCTTTAGAATCCTTGATTTTTATGTTTTCATAATACTCCAATGAGCTACCCAAAAGTCGATCAGTCGTTCTAATGGAAGTTTCGATTTTTTGCAAAATGTTTCGAGGCTTATCAGACAAAAGCTTTTTTTGAATTTCTTGGGTTTTTATAATGATGCTGTTTTCTTCATTTTTCAATTTGAAATTTTTTGTTTTTTTCGAAAAATTTAATATGACTAATTTTCTTCTCAGTTTCTTTTCAAGTTCCGCGTTAAATTGATTGGCGTTTTCATTGGAAGGATCTTTCAATAAATATTTCATCAATTCCTCTTCATTTCCATTCCTGATCATTTCGATATATTCATATTTCAAAATGTCATTTTTGCTCTTTAAAAGTGAATTCAATTGAGAAACTAACATTTTGGATCTAATATGTGACAATGAATCATTTTTCTCATTATCAGCAAAGGCTAAATTGCCAACCAACACTTCATCATCCTTTGAAGTCTCTTCTTCTGTATTTGTTCTATTCCCAATCACAACATCCAACGGCATAAAAGTTGGATCATTTTCCTGTTTAAATGTCATTTCATCAGCCACAGAATCAAATATATGTTGAGCAGCTATTGTTTTAACACCAGTGTCAGTGAGGATCTCCTGAAAGGTGATGTTTTTGTTCAATTTTTGAACTAATTCAAGGATTTCAGCTGTTAAAGGAAAATGGAAATGAGAAATTAAAATGTTTTTGATTTTTACCTCGTTCATCAGAAATTTCCAAATTTTGAATTTGGTTTGACAAATTTTCAGTTCCTTCCGTTTTTAGCTTAATTTCCTTCTGACTTTTTAAATGATGAATTTCAGAAAGTAATTTTTGCGAAATGTCCAAAAAGAGGTCAGATTTGACATTTTGTGATGCTATCCTTAATAAGCTGGAATTGGCTTCTTGGAGGGAATTTCCCCGATAGGAAGATCTTCTTTCGTCTACTATAGAATCTGTATTAAGCCTTTGATTTTCATCATTTTTTAAATCCAAATTTTTGCCATCAAAAGTGCCTTTTCTTTTCATTTTACTGAAATCAATTTTTTTAAAATCTATTAATAGAGGGTTTATGTGTTCTGGCCTGTTGTTGAGTTCTTCTTTTTTCTTAGCGAATTCTTTTAAAACTTTCACTTTGTTTTTGATTTGGGAAAAGTTTTTTTGATTGAAATTTTGTTGGGCAAGAGATGGAAGTTTTATCTTAGGATCAATAGCAAGGACAACTGTGAACCGGTCGCCACATCCCACATCAAGCACCTTTTTATGATTTAAGATTTTGACATAGAATGCATCAAAACAATCAATCAATTCAGGACTCCCCAAACAATAATCCGAACTATAAAATAGATAAAATTATAAATAAAATATTCATTTTATAAATTACCCATCACCCCATGTATATAATTTTCCATTATTGTCAATTGCTGCATAATGAGTTTGTCCTCCAGAGAGTTTAATAAACTTTATTTCAGAATGAGTCATGCCTTGGATTTCCAAAATTTTCGGCTGCAAAGACTCCATTAAATTTGGAATGAGGCTTGAATCGACCAATTTAGAGTAATCTCCTTTCCCCCACTTATAAATAACTCCCTGATTGGTTAAAACGCAGCTTGAGTTTTGAGTGCAGGCCCCTAAAATTACCGCTTTATCCTGAAAAAATGCAATCTTTTATAAAAAATTTCATTTTTTCTTTAAACTTTAAAAAAATTTAACTTTTTTGGGGTATGGCTCAATGGATTTCATATCAAAATTATGAGGGTTCAAAGGATGGCCCAACTTGCCATTTGCTGCATCTCCCCATGAATAAATTTGACCTTCCTCATCCCAAGCTAACGCATGCGATTCGCTTGAACAAATTCCTTCAATTTTGACTCTCTTTTTTTATATTTTTTCTCTTTTTTTAAAATGTCGTATACTTCTAATGAAAAAATTCGGATCGGTTTTGTCAACAGATTTTTATGCGAGCCAACACCCAACACACATTTGAAGTCAATTCCGAAAACAAACGCTTTTTTATTAATGAGCTGTGGAAAAAATTAAATTTGATAAAGCAATATATTACAAAAAACGCATGTTCTTTTTTAGCTAATATATCAGTAATTCGCGGAGTCGTAGCTTGGTTATCAGAGATAGTGGGTAAAACAGAAATTTCCCTGATTTTTTTATTGTTTTTGTCAAGGTTTTTTCTATGTCGATTTTTTAAATGATGCAATGATTCTTCCTCATCTATATTGATTTCTGTCGGGATTTTCAATGCATTATTGCAAAACTCACCTTTTTTTACATTAATTTCTTTTATTTGTCTTTTATAAACCCCATAAAAATAGCCTTTGGGTATACACTTCTGTAGCCATTATGAATTTTTCTCCACAACTCACTTTTTCAAATTTTTTATTGCATAACTTGCTGATGTTCAAAGGAAATTTCCCGAAATTCGAATGTTTTTCTATTCTATTTTTTTAAGGTTTTTTCTCTATATGACATTTTACTTTCGCCCATATTATGGAATTTGCCTTCTCCAAAACACCATAAATCATTTTTGTCTAAATTTCACATTTTTATTGGAAAAGTTATGGTTTTACCATCAATCAAATAGACAAAAGATGGGCCACACGATACATACTTGAAAAATTGTTTTTTCTCATTGGGATCTTTTTGGGCTTTTTTATTAGGCTTAAAAATGGCTTCAATGTCAGAAAGATATTCTTCTTTTGGGGGGGTGAAAACAACTTGCTTGAGACTGAAAAAAAAATTTAAATCAATTTTTCATAAGTAGGAAAAATCAAATCACCTCATGTTTTCTTCAAATTTTTCCACAAAAAAATTAGGAAGCATGTTCTCCCTTCCAAAAATATAGACTGAATATTAAATTAAATCTGAGTTCAAAGAATGCTGGGTTACCTTCAGTCATTTTGTTGAAAAGTGATATCGTAAATCAAACAGTTGTATTCTTAATTAATTTTTCAAATGTAATTTTTTTTTTTTTTTTTGTAAAATTAAATTCAAATATGTTTACCTCTTTGAAAAAATGAAATTTCAAAATAAAATAAATTTAGTTTAATTTTTATTTTAGGGTGAAAACTTATGGGACAACCCATAACCCAAAATAATAAAAAAATAAAAAATAAATATTACAAAAAAAAATAAAAATAAAATAAATTTACAAAATGGCTTTTCTTTATTTTTTTATTGTTATTCAATGAAGGAGAGTACTTTTAGAGGTCCAAAACTGGATTTTCCACAAACTATTCCCTTGAACATTGAGGAAGCAAATAATGAATCTTCTGGATCTCTGAGAGAAAACAAAGAAAAAAATGAAAGTATTATACCCATAAAAGATGAAAAGAATGAAGTATCATCCATTTCAATAAATAGAAAGACCACTTCTTTTATTAAAGTCATAATTGATCAAGGCATTCCTGCTTTTAAAAAATTGGCTATTTTTTGGAACAAAATACTTTTAATTCATTTTATTGTAATTGTCCTTACGATTCTGAAGATTTTAATCCAAATTTCTATTAATCAATATTGTTGGTTGAAAAAAGTGTGCTTTTGTAATAATAATTTCCAAATAAAACTGTATTCCACCATTTCCTATATTTTCATGTTTTTCAATCTGATTATTTTTACAATATCAAAAATGGTAATCGAGGTATTTTTTGCTCAGCGATCAATAAGAACTGTAATAGCTTTTGTTTATTATTTTATGTGTTTTTCTTTTGCATTTATATATTTGATGTCAATAAATGAAGAGGAAATGCAAACATATACTATAATTTTGGCTTTTTTGATTGTGGTACCATTAATTCAATTAAAGCATTTCAAAGACAAGCATTATAACATAAAAATTTGGGTGGGAAATATGTTAAAAGTAAATTCACTTAATTATCTGCTTTTTGGAAATTATGTCTTATGTTTCAGCATCTTGCCCGTGTTAGCTGATAAAATGAGAGATTATTTTGGAACTTACATCGGAAACAATTTATGTAGTATAATTAATTTTATGTTCTTTACTTTATTTGCCTTATTCTTTCCGAAATTAACTTGCATATATTACAATTTTACAAAATCTTTACAAATGATGGACCGAAAAACTATTGTTCTAATGATAAGATTTTGTTTGGTATTTGTAATATCAGTTCCAGTTTCATCTGTGATCAATATGGATAAAAATGATTGGGGAAGTTGGCTTATGCTTTTTTCTTACATAAATTTTTTGTTTTCGTTTTATACACGAAAAAATGTCTTTTTGTATATTTTAAAAAATTTAATGTTTCTTTTCTTTTCCAGAAAGAGTTTTTTAACAAAAGCCAAAATTGCCGAAAATGATGCGGAATGTTTGGAAATCATTTCAGGATGTTTGCTGGATTTGATAATTATTGTCAATTCAAGATTGATTATTCTCACTTGGGGCAGAAGATGGTTACATGAGTGTGTCTATGAAATATATTATTTGAATTGTCAATTCGAAATAAGTGAGAATTTCAAATTTTCTTTTTTAGGGGTTTATTCCATAATTGCAGTCAATATTGCTGTTACTGTTGGAATCATTGGATATATGATTAAAAAGCAAAAACAATTATTTGAATATCGAATGACTGATCATTATATTGCGAACATATATTATTTATTAATGTTTCATAATTTATTTGAAGGAACCTTACAAATTTTGTATTTCATTATGAAAAATTGAAAAAACAAAAAAAAATGCAATTATTATATAATTAACTTTATCACGTTAAAGAATTATAAAAATATTTAAAAACTCAAAAATTAGGGTAAATGGAATTATGCCCAATTTTCTAGAAATACAACAAAAACGCGAAAAAAAATAAAAGATAAAAATAATTAACTGCTAAACCATTTTTTATATTAAAACAATGGAAAAATGAATTATTTCGGTGTTAAATTTTAAACAATAAAAACAAAAAAATTGGATGCTAAAAGACTTTCTTTCCTCAAGATCTTCATCAAGAAACAGTGAAAGTGACGAATATGATGCTAACAATCCTTTAAATTCTTTGGTCGTGGATCAGAAATATCATGTATAAAATATATGGCCAACTGTCTTTAATTTAAAATCATCAAAGTTTGAAATGCAGAAAGGATTGATTCTCGCATATATGGATTTTAAATCTAACGAAATCAGAACAAATAAATTCACTGTAATGATTTTTATATTTTTTCTCTACTTATTCATTATGATAGCAATATAATTTCATTCCTTTGATTTTGTTAAGTTGTCTTTCACAAAAAGGAAACATTTTTTCAATCATTGTTTTAATTTTGCAGTTTCTAAACAAGAAAAACACTAACTTTGCAAAGTACCAAACTAATATCGCATTTAATTTTTTTCTCTTTTAGTTATTGGATATTTTATGCTTTGATCATTCATTTCTTTTCTCAAATCATCATTCAGCTTTTCCTTGAAAAAGAACACACAATAAATAGTTCTTTGATAAATAATTCGTTTACAAAAGTAAAAAAAATTAAAAATTAGTTTCATTAAATCGAGTTTTCAAGAAAGGAAAAAAGCAAATTATAGATTTGAAAGAAACTGAAGTCAAATGGAAGGATATCAGTGTATTTAAATCAATAACTTTTTTTTTTAATTATTTTAAAGACAGGAGACATCATTTTGTTGAAAGAAGGGCAAATAGCCCCTGCAGATCTTTTGATTCTGGATTCAAGTCTTTTTGACTCTAAGGAAGCATATTGTTTCATTGATACTTCAAAACTAGATGGTAAAATGAGTTATACCAGAAAAAAAGCTTCATCGTTAACCAAAAGTAAATATTGAAAAACCAATTTTGATTTGATTTGTTCCAAAAGTAACTCAAAAAAATATCTACAAAAATAAATTGGAATTTTATCGGAATAAATTAACCGGAGACATTGAATATAAGCCTCCGTCGAAAAATTTGGAGGAGTTCTTGGGGTTTTTGAAAATGAAAAACGACTTTAAAATCGAAAAATTAAACAACAACAACTTTATTCCGAGATATAGTGTCTTAAAATGCACAGATTGGTAACTTTATAAATTATAATTATTGATAAGAAAATGACATCATAGGATATATGGTTTAGTCCTCTACACAGGCCAAGAAACCAAAAGCCATCAGAACACGAATTATAATCGAAAAAAACAAGATTGCTTCCATCTCACCATTTCTTATTATTTTATCATTTCTGGTTTCTTGTTGATATTTTCCAGTTTTGTAAACTTTTTATACTTTTACATTTTTTTAATTTTTTTAATTTTTTTAATTTTTTAATTTTTTTAATTTTTTTAATTTTTCATTTTTTCGATCATTTCTCGAAGATTTGCACCATTGGCTTCCTGACAAAAGGACAACAATATTCCTTTGTCACCAAACTATATGATTACGATTCATCTAACATTCCAATGATTGAATTTTTAATCTTATATTTTCCACTTGTACCATTCTGGTCACATTTCCTAATGGATTTATTCACATATATCCGCAAATTCCAATTCGAGAAAAAATTCAACACCAATGAACTCAAAAGCCATCTCAAAATCCTTGACCCCTCCCCCCTCCTTAACCTCGGACAAATCGAGCACATTTTTCTAGATAAAACCGGCACTATCACTCAAAATGACTTCAAAATCAAAGACATCTATTATGACTCCAAACTTTACAACTTCCATTCTAAGAAATTCGTAAAATTAATTGAAAAAAACCAAAACGAACTCTTCAAAAAGAACGCCTTTTCTTCGAAAAAATACTCTGATTTTCCAAATATTAACACTAATTGTGCTAAAAAGGAAGTCCCTTCACCTGAGACTATTGAAATACCGAAAAAAGATTGTATCTCCCCTTCTTTAATATCAGATTTCACTAAAAAAGAACCTTCAAATTCTGATTTCCAAGCAAAAAACGAAAACGCACTCAACGATTTCATCGAAGTGCCCACATATACTCTGGAAAAATACAGTCCTCAAAAATCAGAAGAACCCAAAAACATCAATGTCCCCAACCAACTTCCGAAATCAAACCCAATCAAACATTTTCCTTTAGAAAAAAAGAAACAAATGATTTATTTTTTGAAAAATAACGTAATTAGTGGCGATGTAATGGAAGATGAAGATAATTCAGCTCATGCGAAATTTACAAATTTGAAACCGGCAACGAAAAAACTACAAAAAACATCCGAGGACAATTTGTTTTTCAATGATTTCCATCCAAAGAAAACTGGCGGGTTGAAAATTTCATTTGATCTTTCCTTTGAAAAAAATCATCATTTTTTAAATTCCTCTAATTCTTCTCTTCGTAGTTTGTTATTAAATGATAACAATCGAATAAAGAAATATTCTCCTTGCACAGAAGAAGATTTCATTAGCAATTTGATCCAGAATTCTGATTATTTTGATCCTCTCTTTGAGGCTTTGACCATTTGCCATTCTGCAAAATTGTCTAACAATAATGAAATTTTAAGTGTGAGGCTTGAGGATGATGTAATGTTGAAATTTTCCAGTTTATGTGGACATAAGCTTGAAAAGACGAATTTTTCTAATGAAGTTTGTGAATATCATATCAGAGCTCATCAAAGAAAAGCCGTATATAATATTTATCATGTTAGTGAATTTCGGAGTGATTCTCAGAATTTTTCAATTCTTTATCAGGAACCTAGAAATTTCAACCAAGCGATCTTATTGACGAGAGCTTCTTTAGGATATATAAAAAAAAGGTTGGTTTTGTTGCCTGATGAATTAGAAAATCTTGAATTGGCAGTGAAGGAATTTTATTTAAAGGGGTTGATTCCACTAATTTACGCGAAAAAAACTATCGATCCTTTTGAAACGAAAGAATTATTAGATAAATTAAACATATTAAAATCAAGTCCGATCAATTATTCAGCAGATATCAGACTTCTGATTTCGGAATATGAAAAAGATTTGATATTTATTGGAATTGTTGGAATTAAAGATAAATTGAATGATTCAATAAACGAGACCATGAACTTTTTCCAGGAAATCGATCAAAGAATTTGGATCGTTAGTGGTGATTCTAGAGAAAATTGCCTGTCAACTGCTTTATCTTTGAAGTTTATAGAGTTCAATGAAAATTTTTATGAAATAGAAGGAGAAAACAAAGCAAAATTGATATCAAGTTTCCAAAATCATCTTGAAGACATTAAGGAAAATGTCTTTGCTATGAATTCTAAATCCATTTATAACGTCAATAATGAAAGAACAAGTATTCTGAAAGGTTCGAGGAAAAGTATTTCGAATTTTTTTCGCATCATCACCAAAACTCTACAAAATGCGAAGGAAGGCGTTTCTTATATTTTGGAGAACAAATACATTTTATTAAACGGCCAAAGTTTGGAAATCATCATGCGAGATGATTATTTGAATTTAAATTTCATTTTTCTTGTTTCTTTGATTAAAAAGTTTGTTTGCTATAATATGAAGCCTGCCCAAAAGGCTTTCTTAGTAGATATCGTGCAAACAAAATTAATCAACAACCCGAAAGTTTTAGCAATTGGAGATGGATGGAACGACGCATTGATGTTGCAAAAAGCTGCTATCGGGATCGAATACATACACACTGATTTAAAGGGAGGGTTGATTAATGCTGGAGATATCCAAATCACCAACATGAAGATTGTAAAAGATCTTTTACTGGAAGGATTCATGAAGATTTCAGTGATGGAACAAATAATTCTTTATTTATTTTACAAAACTTATTTGGTTGTGCTTCCATTATTCTTGTTTAATTGGCATTGCAATTTTACTGCCACAAATCTCTACAATGAAAGCTTTTTGTTACTCACGGATCTTTTGTTCAGTATTCATAACATTGCAGTTTTTTTCCTGTGCGAAGAACCAATCACCAAGGATTTTCTGGACAAATACCCTTTCTTTTATAAAGATTCACGTTCAAAAAAACACCAAATTTTACTTCGGTTTTTTTTGGGGGCGGCCGTTGAAGGTTTTTTGCAGGGGTCCTTCATATTTTACTTGACATTCTATAGTTGTGGTGAGGGATATGGACCCAATGGTATGGAATTAGATTTAAAATTTGCTTCAACTGCTATTGTTATATCTCTTTGTTTTGTAAGTAACCTACGGATTTTTATGGATACAGAAAATAGAAAAAGCAAGTTGTTGATGAGTTTCTGTCCAATGACAATTATACTTATGTTCTTTTTCTTTTATGTCAATGAAATTTGCTTTTTGTTTGCCTGTTATACAGATTTTATTAATTTGGGATTCACAGATTTTGTCAGTAATACTAGTATGTTCATTTGCATTTTAGGAAACATTCTTTTTTCTTTGAGTTCACATTTCTTGATTCGGAATTTTCTCTTTAAAAAATATGGACATTTATATCAGTTGATTATTCCTTCCGCAAATTTGGAAAAAACACAAGAAATTTTGAAAAAAATAATTTTCAATCCACCGTAAATTTTTTATTTGATAATTGAAAAAAAAAAAAAATAATTTTTAGTGGAATAGATCAAATTGTTAAACATACTTTTAGTAAAAAAAAATTGAGATTTTTGGATCCAGCGATCAGAACATGTAACTTAATAATTATTATGTTTCATAAAGAAATCAACAAATTTTCAGTGTTGACTCCAGCAAGCAATAACTTCGAAGATTTAGAATTTGATAAATTCACACTTAAAATTTTCGATCCTTCCACAGAAAAAAAATACAATTTGTTTCGAATCCCATATTTTATCAAAATTATTCCCAAAGTTTTGATCATATTTTCCTCTTTTTTTGGACTTTACTCTTTGTTCTGCTATATTTTTCAGAGGGATACCACATATTCAATTAGCAGATTAATTCTTTTATTGATTGTGATTATTTGGATGCCAACAATTAAAACTTTTTTTTTTCAAATTCATTTTTATCATTTAGCCAGAACCATACTCTTGATAATTATTGCAAGCAATTTCATTTATTTTATGATTTTAAATGCAGGCCATTTCACATACAACTTCATACTTGTGAACATTCTTATAACTTACAATTTGAATTTGGGAGCTGTTTTCTCTCTCATTGCAGGATCTTTTAATTTCATATTCTTTTTTGTCAGGTTAGAATTTATT
>Ga0302186_10001533_pt1 | contig 19002 bp, 19 predicted proteins | sample II_Bog_E1_2_FD_198782 | JGI IMG/M metagenome (GOLD analysis project Ga0302186, IMG submission 198782) | Peat permafrost microbial communities from Stordalen Mire near Abisko, Sweden - II_Bog_E1_1 | ecosystem: Environmental > Terrestrial > Soil > Wetlands > Peat | place: Sweden: Abisko...
TTAGACATTTTATTGATTCACACTTTAAAATTTTTTATTTTTTTCAAAATAATTTTATTTTAATCAAAAAAAGCTGTTTTTCATTTCTTTTAATTTTTCAATTTTCGTTGTTTTTTTTATCTGATTTTAATTATTCTTAATTAGGCTGAATAAAGCGTATAACTGTCAAAAAGCAATTTAGCCATGCATCCTATTAAATTCTTGCACATTTCGAGATGTAAAAACTCATTTGGGGCATGAGCGTTGGATTTTGGTCCTAACACGCCAACAACAGCAAACTCAGCTTTAGGATACTTGAAAAGCAAAATTAAAAAATTAATTCAAAAAAAAATAAATAAAAAACCAAATCTAAAAGCATTTTCATAAAAGGAATGGATCCTCCTTCCCCTTGACTTTCAAATTCTTTTCCATAGAAGTCCTTTTGTTTTTAATTTAAAATAATTTAATAAAAAAATTGAGATAATTACCAAAGAGGCTTGATTGAGTGTTCCTCTTAATCCTTTGCTCAAAGAAGGAGCGTTCCATCCACTTCCCGCCATTCCTGGTTCATAAGAAACTTCAGAATCATATGGAGGATTCTTTTCTAACAACTCTTTTAAGTCCACTCTTACTTTTTCAACGTCAAGAGTTGGAGGAGTTCTCAATGAAAGCTTGACGTTGGTGTATGGTTTCAACACATTTCCAGCGTTTTTTAGGTCAGGAAGTCCCTCAATACCAGTGACTGTTAGTTGGGCTTTCCAAATTCTGTTCAAAATAAGTCGAAAATGGTCTTCAGTTACAACTTTGGTCGAGTTATGAAGTGGCATTCTTTTAACAAGTTCTTTGCCAAGAATTTTGGCTCCTCTCTATTTTTTTTTTAAAAAGATAAAATATATTTGGTCAGATTTCTTACAAATGCTTCTTCATATCTGTCTGGTGGAATGTTCACTTGAAACTTCTCATTCACATATCCAGTTTCCACACAATCAATTCTGTCTAAAAGCAGTCTGAGAATTCTAAAGGTGGAAGGAATCACTCCACTGGCATCCCCACTATGAATTTCTTCAGTCATTGTTTTAATTTTTAAATCTCCATTTAGACATCCTCTTAGGGAAGTTGTCAACCATAAACGATCATAATCTCCACATCCAGAATCTAAGCAGATCTACAAAAAACATATTATTGCATTTAATTATTTTTCGAAATTTACAATCAAGCTAGGAATTCCAATTTTTTCTTTCAAACTGATTAAATAATGTGGAAGATCTTGGCTTCCGCTTTCCTCATCCCCCTCTAAGAAAATCACACATCTTGGATGATCGAGTTTTTGCGCTTGGCAAGCTTTTATTGACAAAATGGCTGCAAAAGAAGAATATCCATCATCAGCCCCTCCTCTTCCATACAATTTACCATCCTTAATCACAGGAATTGTTGGACCCAAACCTTCATCCCAACCAGACAAGTGAGGTTGCTTGTCAAAATGACCATAAAGGAAAATTGTTGGACTGTTTTCCTTTGCTCCTTTGACTTCCACAAACAATAAAGGGGTTCTTTGAGGATCTTGGATATATTCAATCTTAAGACCATGAAGTTTTTGAGCCTCAATCCAGCTTTTAATGTGGTTTGCAGCCTTTTCTAAAAGACCGTTGGTAGACCAATTGGAATCATAATTTCTGGATATATTTGGGATCTTTATATAATCTAGAAAAAAAATTAGATTTTTAAAAATTTGCAATTTTACCCATAATAGCTGGGAGCGCGCTCTTGGTAAATTCTTCTTCAATAAAAGCTTTTGCCTCTGCAACATTAAAGGATGCCATTTCAGATATTTTGGTGAAGGGAAATTAGATATTTTTTTTTAAATAAATTTTTTGAGCGAAATGAATGAAATCTTTTGAACATTTAAGACAAAATTTAATTCTTTATGCATAATTACATTTCTATTTTTTCTTTATTTAAACACTGCCAAAAATCAAGAAAAAATCATTGAAATGTTTTTTTTTTTTTGACATTTTTATTTTAAAAGGATTGATATCGAAAATGTTTTTTTCCTTTAAAAATTTAGAAAAAAACAGAAACGAACAAATTATTTTTATTTCTTTGAAGTTTGCTCTTAAATTCTGTGTATTCTTTTTTTTTAAATAATATAAATCATCTATCTTCACATCTTGGGAAATAAATTCAAAATTTTTAATTTCTTCTTGTATATTTTTGTTTTTATCTATTCAAGAAGGCAAAACATTCATTAGATATAAGAATGGTTGATTTTATAAAAATTGTTTCAATTAGAAAAAAAAATATTATCACATTAAGCAAAAATTAATGACAACCTCTTCTATCTTTTAATGAAGAATAATATCTCTTGCATTATTTTTTGTTTTTTTCCAATCCAATTCCATCACAAACATAATATAAATGGAAATTTTTCATTAATGATTTTTAAATTAGAAACAAATCTTGGTTTTTATATAATTTGTTTTTAAATATTAAGACTTATTAGTTTTTGTTTTGTCAGATAGTTTTTTCGTTTATTTTAGTGGAAAAAAAACCCTCTTCTTTTCTTTTAATTTGTAGATAGTAATTCCTAAAACAAAGTAGAATGTTTAAAAATACAACTTTTTTAAAAACTTGATCCGATAATTTGCAAAAAAGGGTCAGCTTTCTAAATTCGCAGCAATTTTTCTCACAATGCAGAAGGCAAATCTTTCTTTTGCAATTGGAACATTTCATAAAAGAGAGATAGGAATAGTTCTTGCAAAAGAAACAAACAGTTTTATCATAATGGTGTTTCTTCATAGGCTCAACAGCAACTTTCATCTTCAAAGCGTTCATTTTGATCCAGAAATTTTTTCTGAGCTTTGATTCATTTTGAAGAGCTTCAATGAATTCTTTTTTAAGCTAAGAAAAATTAATAAATTTCTAGAAACAAATCATTATCAAATTTCTTACTTGAATCTTCACATTTTGGCTAAGCTTGATTTCGTCCATGTGCCAATAGTTTTCACACACTAGCCAATCCAAAGGAAAAATAAGTTTCTTCGAAAAATTGTTTTGTTCGTAATCTTTTTGAGATTCCTTGAGATATCTCAACCAATCATAAGTGACGAAATTCACAGCTTCAGAAACATTGAATCCATGAGAAAATCCCGCATGAAAGGCTTTAGGAAAAGTTATGATGAATTCTCTGGGTTTTTGATGGGTTTTGAAAACGGAAATCTGGAAAAATTGCAAAATTAAATAATGAAAAAAAAAAAAGAAGATTAATTCATTTCTTTATAAAAAAAATTATAATAAAAATAGAATGAAAGTGAACCCCTTCTTTCATGAGTTCCAGCGGATTTAATTGTAAGATGATTTGATTTAAAATGTTTGGCCTTTTCTCAAAAATCTCCGGATAGGTCTTTTTCAGGAGGCTTTCAACTTTCTCCTTTTCGTTCCCAGGTACAATATACCAGGTTTTAGCTTCTCCTTTATGCATATAATTGGCTGAATACATATAGCAATCTTCTATATGCCAACAAAAAGAAGCAAAAAGCATCCCCATATACATCCAAGGACTTGAAATCCCGCTGATCCTATCTTGTCTTTTCTTTAAGATCTGGAACAAAGAATCTGGTGCATTGCTGAGATTATTCAAGTTGAATGGATGTTGGTTTGAATTTCCAGTGTCTTTTTTGATGTTGGGAGCCTTGGGATCTGGAAATCCGCTGCCAAATTTCAAAGAAGACAAATCTGCTGCATATTCGACTTCTGTTTGGTTCGTGCCTATGTTTTTAAATAATTCATGAAATTATATATTTTTTAATATTAAAAAAACAAATTCAAAAATCTTAAGGAAGTTTTACTACTTGAAGGATTATCAACCATATGCCAATATTCCAACTCATTGGCCAAAAGAGGGTCCTTGAAGTTTGTGGATTGTTGGTATTTGTAAGTTTCTTGGAATTTGTTGGCGAAAACCTCAAATTCGCCATTTTCGTAGCTTTCTATCTTCTGATCGAAGGCCTAATAACAATATGTTAAAAAAAATCATCATAAAAATTTATTTAATATTTTAAAAAATTTTAAAGTATCTTTCTAAGGCTATAAAAAAAAAAAAAAAAAAAAAAGCTGAACCTTTCCTTTCGATAAATCCTGAATAATTTGTTTTCTCGTTGTGATGCTTTTCTCCTCTAAGCCAAATACAAAATCTGGCTTCCAAACGCTAGGTGGACAAATTTTGATAGCACCAAACGCTTCATACTTTTCCCTATATTTAATTATACTGTTTATAGGGTCTGCGAATTCTTCAACAGTGAGAATGACTTCTGGAATAAAAGGAATGCTCTTGTAGTCTTCAAGGGAATACACTTTTTCAGGTTTTGCTGCCTCTTTTTCTTTGAAAAGATGGGATTTGGATGCTGGTGAATCCATTTTGAGGATTTTGCCTCGACGAAGTAAGAGATAATTATTGCCTGGCTTTTGATTTGATTGTTGCTTCTTTATCTTGTTGAATTTTTTACTGAACTTAAAAGTCTAACACAAAAATCACATGTTTTTTTTTTAAAAAATATTAAGATTTTTACTTTTTTGGAAGAGGATGAAGAAAATTCTCTCATGAAACTGAAAGGCTCGTGAGGGTATTTAAGGGAAAATGGGGGGAGTTTTTTTTATTTTTTTTAGAATTGTTGTAAATTATAAATTGCAGTGTTAAACGGCCTTAAATTTAGAAACTGTGACGTATTTGCAAAAAATTGTTAGGAAATTATAAAAAATATTTTTTTAAAACACAGTTGTTTTGAGAAAATTTAAAAATTTTTAATTTCTTAATTTATATTATATACGTGCAAAATTAGGAAATTATAAAAATATATTTTTTCAAAACACAGTAAGTTATTTTGAGGAAATTTCAAAATTTTTATTTCTTAATTATTTATTATATATGTTGGTTTTAAAACCAAAATTCCTTCGTTTAAAAAATAAACAAAACACCAGTGTCTTCTAGATCTTCTTGGCCACCCACCATTGTAGCTTAGGTCTTAGGTTGGGTTTCGTTTTCATTTCCTCAACTTTGGAAAATTAGCGTTTTTTTTTTAAATAAATATTTTAAAAAGTACCTTTTTTCGAATTTTGCAAGGTGGCAGAAAAAGCTTTGTTTTCTTTGTTTACACCTTGCATATCACCAGGATATTCAACCTCTTCGTTGTCATCATTGTTGTTACCCTGTCCATTTTGTTTGTCCACAATAAACACAAGTTTTTCATAATCATAGTCCTCTTCAACCTTATCAAATATGATCATAATATATTTGGATTTCGGAAATTATAAGAAATATATAAAATTTGAAAAAAAATACGAATTAACGAATTATTTTTACTTGTTGTTGCATTTTGATTTTTTCTTCCTGGTCCTGATCTTCATTGAGATCAATTTCTTTCTCCAATGGTTGATTTTGATTGTCTTCCCCTTCCCCTTTTTCTTCTTCCTCCTCATTTATTTCCATCAGATCTTCTTTCTCAGGTTGGAAAAATAGATCCACATTAACGATGTCGATCCCTTTTTCATATTTGTTTTCAGGTTCATTGGTATCATTGGAATTGTAATTGTTGCCATTGTCATAAGAATTATTGTCATTGTTATCAAAGCTTCTACTACTTTCGCTCTTTTCTTTTTCATTTTCTTTTTCTTGTTCTAATCGTTCCTCTTCGGCTTGTCTTTCCATTTCTCTTCGTTCTTCTTCCATTAATCTTTCCTGTTCTGCTGTATATCTCTTCCATTCTTCTTCTTCCTTTGCCACTCTTGCCTCTTCATCTTCTCTTTCCTTTGCTTCTTCCTCTTCGCGTTTTCTCTCTTCTTCCTCTTCTATTCTTTCTTTTTCCATTTTGGCTATTCTTTCTTCCTCATCTTTTTTCCTATCTTCCTCATCTTCTTTTTCCCTATCTTGTTCCTCTTCTTTTTCTTGCTCTTCCTTCTCTTCTCCATCACCTTCTTTTTGTTCTCCCTCTTCACCATCTTCCTTTTCCCCATTGCCTGACAGGAGGACTTGTTTGGCTTTCTTAATGGTTTCATTTTTTTCAAATTCAACTACTGCCTCTAGGGCAACTTGCTTCACATCTTCTTTTATTTTTTCCACCTGCTCCATTGCAGCTTGTTTTACTTGTTTGATTTCAGAGGTCATGGCTTTTGTGACAGAATTAATATTGGCTGTCATTGCTTGTTTTGCTTTACTGCATTTGACTCCCATTGCAAAAATAAACTTAACTGTTAACAAAAAGAAATTATAAAAAAAATTATGAAAATCGTGAGAAATCTTGAACTTTATATATATTTATTCATAAACTTTATTTATTCAAATTTTGATTTCTCTATTCAGGCTTTTTTTTTATCTTTTTTGTGCTTCTTGAGGTTTTTCTTCCCTTTATCACTCAACAAATAAAATACTCCATAACCTATAAGACCAGAAATCACCAAAAAAATTGCCAACAAACTAATGCTAACAAAATTCTTCCCCTTAAAAAACACGATATTGCTATCTCCAACGATTTGATTATCGCTCAATTCTAATTCTTCCTTTTCCTTTTCATATTATTAAGATAAAAACCATTAAATTATAAATTTAAACCATTTTTTCTATCTCTAAATCGAGGAAATCTTTCAAATTTTTCTCGCTTTTTGAAAGTTCCAAGTCAAGGTTTTTATTTGAAATCAATTCCTTATTATAACTCAAAAAATTCATATAATTCTCAATATTTGAAGGAGCATCTCTCAATTCTTTTTCCGAAGGCATGATCTTTCAAAATCCTCATAAATTAGTTAAAAATTAAGAAAAAAACCTCAAAAACATCTTCAATCGTGATTTTATCCATGCAATTGTTGATCATATGATAATAAAGCTTATGATGCAATTTCTGTTTATCTTGATGGGGACTTGATTTAATTAATTCGATCATATGAGAATTTTCATTTTCCATGAATTTCTGCACTATGAAAGTGCAACTTGTGAGTTTGCTTTTTTCGGCAGTGAAAATCATATCGATTTCTTTTTCCTAAAAACATTATAAAATGAAAAGTTTACAAATTATTTTTCTGGAGGTATAAAAACACTTAAATTACTCATAATATCACTCTCATCAATGTTTCCTTCTTTGTGTTCTGCTAAAACTAGGCTGAAAAGCAGTAGATAACCCAAATATGATGATGTTAGCATCTAATTCCAAAATCTGAATCTTTTTTTTAATAATTTCTCTATTATATATATAATGTCTAATTTATGTTTATATATACTTGAATTAATTGTTAAAACATCCCATTGAAAAATGTCAAAAAAGTATATATTTTCTAAAAAAAAAAAAACAAATATTCAGATTTTTTAAACCGAGATTATATAATTCATTTGTTTTGGTCTTAACATTTCAAACTAATATTCATCCAAAAGTTTATGGACTTTGGAAAACGCAGCGCTAGTATTCAACCCATCGAATTTATAATTTCCTCCTCCAAACTGTCCTGTAAAGTTCCTATTCACTGGATAATACCTTTCAGCCACTTCGAAATTCGAAGGTTTCAATTTCCCTATGACCATATAGCTTGTAGTATAAAACGGATTGCCAATATTTAATCCATGTTCAGGATATTGGAAACTTTCAGCATTTACAGGGAATTTCTTCGCTCTTAATGCATTTTGATCTAATTTCCGTTTTTCTTTACTCAAAGCATCTAGATTTTCTGTCTGATCTTCTCTCCATCTTTCTGCGACAGATGAATTTCTTAAGAGTTTTTGCGTTTTTCGGAAATTGGGAATTCCAGAACCTATTTCAGAATATGTTGGGATTTGTGCAGTTTTGATGTCACAAGTTTTCCCGTCCATCATAAGCCATGAAGGTCCGAAGTCTTTGTAAGTCGTGCGGTAGAGATTGGTTTTTTCGGAGGTTTCTGAATTTGTCGGTTTCATTTGAAGATTGGGAATATTAATTAATTATTTTAATAAAATTAATTGCAATGATTTTTTCTAGAACATCTGTTTTTTTCTTTGCAAAAATCAAAAATTATGAAATTATCAGGCTAAATAATTTATTTTAGCGAAAAAACACTCATTCTGACTAAATAATTGAGTCTTGCTACTTTCCAGAGAAATCGAATAATTCGAATTAATGGCCATTTTATTTACTTTGAAAATTTCTTTAAATTAAATATATGACTTCCCCCAGTTCACAAAACAAAGACGAATGTTCTCCCGTCTATTTCAAGCTCCGGAAAAAGCTAAAATCTGGCCAAGACTCCTCAGAAAAGCCTAATCCAATTGAACAGATTATTTCAAAGAAAATGGGAGGTGATAATATTTGGTACTATGAAGTGAAATGGCGAAATACACCATGTCCTTGTTGGGAGCCCATTGATAAATTGCAATCTTATAAAGAGATGATTGAGAAATTTGAGAAATTCAATTTCAGGAAAGAAACCAAGGAAAAAATTCTATTGGAAGGAGAGGAGAAGGAAAAACCCATCAAACGAATCAAGCAAAAGCCTGGACAAAAAGAAATTCCCAGTAGAATTGAATATTCAGAAGGGAAATTTGAGCTTGGAGATCGTGCGAAAGATATAATTTTAATGAAGATTGTGAAAAATGAATTTAGCAATGAGAAAGAAATGTTCTGTTTGGTGGAATGGATGACTAGAAGCAATGGGGCCACTCCTTTATGCACTCTTGTGAATACAAAGGAATTGAGGAAGTATGAGCCTGGGTTGTTAATTGATTTCTATGAGAAGAAAGTCGTGTTTTATACAGTTCCTATCACTATGGCAAGGACTGAAGAGTTGTATAGTTATTATTATTCCGATAAAAAATAAATCAGCATAAAAATTGGTTTTTTTTTTCTTCCATTTTTATCCTTGAGGTGCTCATCTCATTGATATTCAATGAATTATTGGCAATTTTTTTGTAAAATTAGAAAAAAATGTTGAAAATATTTGTTATTCAGAAAAAATTTCTCAAAAAAAGAAGTTATTTCTTTGTTTTTCCTTTGTTCTGAAGAAACGTTCATGAAAAAAAAAAAATTGATTTGTTTTTTCTCGAATTCAACGAATCACCTAAAAAAACCTTTAAAAATACTTTTTCTTGAAAATTATTTTGAGAATAGCGGAAACTAAATATAGTGTTGAAATAATTTTATATGAATGAATATAATAACTAATAAGTGGATTCTGCCAGGAGTGAAATGTTGGTTTGATGTCTCGAAGCTCTCCCCAGAAACCTGTTATTCTCAAGTGGAGATCCTTTCAGTCGATACTTCAAAAAAGTTCCTCATAAAACTTCTTTCTGATAACAAGACCATCGAAGCCGACTCTCAAAGTCTTCTCGAGAAAAACGAGGAAAATGGGTTAGCTCAAGGTTTTGAAGATCTTGTTCAGATGTCAGTGTTAAACGAGCCTGAAATCCTTTATAATTTATCGATCCGTTTCCGCCAGGATATCATTTTCACAAGCATAGGCCCAACCCTTTTGGTTATCAACCCTTATAAAGAAATCCCTCATATTTTCAATGAAGAAACCATGAAATCTTTCCGTAAAAAAAACGAAATGCCTCATATCTATTCAGTGGCATTCTTGGCCTATACTCAATTAATAGAAAATTCCAAAAATCAAGCTATTGTAATTAGTGGAGAATCAGGAGCTGGCAAGACGGAAACCACAAAACATGCGATGAAATTCTTGACGACTTCAGCTTTCGGCTCGAAAATCAGCAATGAAGAAACCCCCATTGAAGAAAAAATCCTCCGTTGCAACCCGATTCTCGAGGCTTTCGGCAATTCCAAAACGATCAGAAACGATAATTCGAGCAGATTTGGGAAATTTGTTCGACTCTTGATTAACAAAAACTCCAAAGGAATCAATGGAGCCACGATCACCAGCTATTTGCTTGAGAAATCAAGACTAACTGCTCCAAGCAAAGGAGAGAGAAATTTCCATATTTTCTATCATTTATTAAAAGGATGCGATATCAAGGAACTTGCTGCCTTTAATTTAATAGACGCTGTGACGAAAAAAACTTATAAACCAGAGTATTTCGAATATTTAAAGAAGAGCCAATGCTATGACGTGCCTAAAATTAATGATAAGGAGTTGTTTTATGAGGTTTTGGCTTCATTTAACAAGACCAATTTCACAAATTTGGAGATTAAGGGGATTTTTCGACTTTTAGCCTCGATTCTTCATCTAGGAAACTTGTTTTTCGATGCTGAAAATTTAACTGATACTAAGCCTTGTACTTTAAAAGCTGGGGATTTGGGGGCAATATCTCAGATGTTATCAGTGCCTGAAAATGCGCTTTTGAAGGCTTTGGTCTTTAAAACCAGAGAAATTCAAGGGACAATTATAGAAAGTCCTCAGCCTTTGAGCGAATGTATCTCGATGAGGGACTCTTTAAGCAAATTTTTATATGAGAAACTATTCAATTGGCTTGTGAAAAGGTTAAATCTGGTGATCTTTCCTCCTGAGGAGATTTCAAATCTGCGTAAAGTCCGTAAATCAATCAAATTGATTCGTGAATCTTTAACTCAAACAGATTGTGCGACTTCTAGTATCGGCTTATTGGACATTTTCGGGTTCGAGAATTTTGAAACTAATAGTTTTGAACAATTATGCATCAATTTCACTAATGAAAAATTGCAACAATTATATGTTTCTTATGTCTTTAAATCAGAGGAAAAAGAACTCATCGATCAAGGCCTACAAGGCTTTCTTGGTCAATTGGCTTATCAAGATAATCAAGGTATTATTGATTTATTAGATAAATATCCTTCAGGAGTTTATGATTTATTGGATGAATCGAGTTCTTTAGGTTCAGGAACTGATGAGTTTTTATTGCAAAAAATCGCAAAAACTCATGGGAAAAACACCCATTTTGCTATGCCTAAAAACAAGGTGAGTTGTTTCACAATCATTCATACTGCTAAGGCTGTGGAATATGATATTAGGGGGTTCAGAGCCAAGAATAAGGATGAAATTTCAAGTAGTTTACAAATGATGTTGCAGGCTAGTAAAGATGAATTGTTGGGTCAAATGATCCAAAATATGGTTATAAAGGAAAATGTTGAGAAAAAGAAAATGGGATCAGTTGGTATTTCTAAAGCAGATAAATTTTTAGGCGCAAAATTTAGGACCCAAATGAAAGAGTTAATGACCGAATTGTTTTTTTGCGAGGTTCATTTCATTCGATGCATTAAGCCTAATGAGGCCAAAAAGGAAAGTTTTTTTATGGCTGATTTCGTGTTGCTTCAAATACGATATCTCGGAATATTGGATTCTATCAGAATAAGGAAACAAGGGTTTGCCCTACGTCAGAATTATGAGGATTTTGGCAGGAAATATTCCGGAGTTCTAGGATTTTATGGGAAAAAGAACTCCAAAGAGGTGGTTTGCAGCTTTTTCGAGAAAAATAAACAATATTCAAATGAAATAGGGAAAAAAATCCTTTTTGGATCTTCTAAAATTTATATGAAACAAGATGTTATGGACTTTTTGGATGAAAAGTTGCTAGAAATATGGAAAATCAAAGTTTCTGTTGGGAAAAGAGTTAGGAAACTATATAAAACTTATGTTTTTAAGAACAAGGTGAAGAAAGGACTCAAAAATATCAGGAGGATCTTTATTTCGATTTGTAAAATCCAGGCAATGTTTAAAGCCAAAAAAATGAGAGCGAAATATTTGAAGAAGAAATTGGGAGCTATCAAAATTAATAAAAAGGTGAAAATGTTATGTCTTTCTAAATTCTTTGAGGCTTTTCGCAAAAAAATGAGGGCTGTTAAAAAAATGAATTGCTTTATCAAGGCATTTAATAAGTTGGTTATTTTAAAACCTTTAAAATCCTCAATAAAACATTGCTTTTTGTTAATAAATTCGGTCAAAAAGAAAAAAATACCCGAGATCCCTATGTCTGATCCAACAAAATCCTTAAATGGACAACAACCAGAGATTAATAATAAAAAATTAAACAATTCCCTAGAAAAACTTGTTGAAAAAACTAATGAAAAAACTGGTGAAAAAACTAATGAAAAAACCAAAGAAAAAACTAATGAAAAAACTAATGAAAAAACTAATGAAAAAACTAATGAAAAAATTAATGAAAAAAATATTGAAAAACTAAAAGAAAAAACTAAAGAAAAAACCAATGAAAAAACTAATACTGAAAAAACTAAAAATGAAAAAACTAACATAGAAAAAACTAGCAATGAAAAAACTAACAATGAAAAAATTTACAATGAAAAAACGAATGAAAAAATCAATGAAAAAACCAATGAAAAACTTGGTGAACAACTCAAAGAAAAAACCAATGAAGAAAAACTCTTTGAAAAAACTGATAATTCTCTTGGAAAAATCGATTCAAATAATGCGCACGAAGAAATTTCTCCTCAACAAGAAGGAAAAGTTCAATTTTTAAATCAATCTGAACCAAAAAAGCCTCAGCTCTCTTATAGCAAAACTTCAAACTTAAAGAAAAGTTCTTTTTTAAAGGAAGAAGAAAAATCCAAATCCCCAAATCCTTCCAAATTTAAATCCGATGAAAAAACTGTTAGAATTTCTTCTAATTTCTCTGAGATCGGAGCCCCTCCGTTGCATATAGGTCTCACTGATTTCAGGACTGAAACAGAGAAATGCACAACTCTTGGGATAAAAATGATCGATCCTTGTGAATTTGATGGGAATTTCATCGATTTAAGCTCATATCTTCATCAAGAAACCTATTCCCCTTTACATCATTATACTATATATGGGTCTAATGAGGAGCCTGAGTCCTTGAGTTTTTCTATAATTCCTGTTTCACATGATTGTTTCAATGATTTGTCAGATTTGGATTCAGGTTTCTTGAAATTCCTCAATGAAACGGATTGGAAAAATGGGATGGAAAAACTTATTAATTCCAAGCTTCTCAAGGCACGTGCTGGTTTTGACCAAATTATGACCCATTCCAAAAAGAAAATAAAGAGCTCAATACAAAATTTATCATCTAAACATAATGAATCAGCATTGCTGATATTCAAATATATATTGCAATTTAGCCTGGAAAGGAAAACGAAGTTTTCTCTTTCCATACAATTAAAAAAACTTTTGAAAATCCTTATGCAAGCCCATGAAATCGAGTTAATCGATGAATTTTATCTACAAATCACCAAACAATTGATTTTATGTCCAAATCCAAAAACCGTTCAGAAAATCATGACTCTTCTAGGAATCGTCAGCAGTATTATAGCTATTACACCCCGAATGTTTATGCCTTTTTTAGCGTTTTTATATGGCAAAATCATGTCGGAATATTCTCAAGATGAGGAGCTTCTCCATCAATCCAGATTCTGTTTCTTGAGAGTAAAGAATCTTTTCGAAGTAGGGTCTAGAAAGGAATTGCCTTTAGATAATGAGCTCTTTTTGATAGAAAACTGCAAGAAAATCATGGTGCCGATCAATTTTCTCTTAGGCAACCATATTTTCATCTACGTTGAATCATATACAACTATAAAAGAAGCAGTTACCTTAGCGTTATATAAGCTGGCTCTTGAATCAAAAATGCATTATTTTGGATTATATCAAGTGAAACGAAAAGAAGACCCGATTCAATATGAAGAGATGTTTCTTGAAGATTCTGTGAAAATCATGGATGTTTTAACTTCATGGGAACTCGAACCGAAACAAAAATCCAGTGAAATGAAGCTTTACATCCGTCAGAAGGTGTTCTATAAGTTCCCTTGTGATGATTTGGACTCTGTAGAGATGATATATAGTCATTTTGTATATGAAGTGTTGAGAGGAAGATTAGAATTTGACGAGGCCACTGCTTTGAAGTTGGGAGCACTGAGCCTTACTGTTGATCATGGTGATTTTTCAAAGGAGAAAGCGCGTTTTCTCAAAATAAACATTCAAAGATATATACCTGAACATTTGTTGGGATTGAACCCACCTCAGGTCTGGATTGATAAAATTATAATGGATTATTTGAAGATTAAGTCGTATGATAGGACTAATGCTAAATTAATCTATTTAGATCTGATTAAAGGAAATCCGTTTTTCCTGACAGAACAATTTACTATTAAATATACGGTTGTGAATTTGGAATTGAAGGGGAGCCAAATCGAAAAAAAGGAAAGAGAAATGAATTTTGCTGTGAAACCGAACGCAATGAGCTTTTATGGAATCAATAAAATGGAATGTGAGAAGAATTATCAGATTAAGGACATAAAATCATGGGGAATCAATGAAACGGGCATGATTCTTATTGAAACCCATGATAGCATCAAACATTTGATAAAAAGTGAAAGATGTTATGAAATCGACTATTTGATTAAAAAATATATAGATTTCAATAATTAATTCTTCATTAATCTCTTAAAAAATAATTTAATTCAAATTATTTCAAATATTTTTTTTTGACTTCATACAACAAAATTATTTGGAAAATTGGAATTCAGAAAATTTCTCATATTTAAATAAATAATTATTATAAAAAAAAAAATTTAGTTTAAATTTTTAATTAAAAAAACAAAAAACAGTGTTTCTAAAATTGCACAAGTTTTTTTGGAAATCCCTTTTTAAAAGTTTTTAGTATATTTTCTGTTTTAAGCTTCTTATTAAGCACACAAAACAAACAAACAATTGTATTGGAAGAATGTTATGAATCGACTCATTAAAAAATATATAGAATTTGAAATTTATTTTTTTATTAATCTCTTAATTAATTAATCCACTGCAATCTTGGCGAAACTATAGTCTGGAACTCGGTTATGGTTGATATTCTTCTCCTCATAATCCACATCCTCAAAATTCAGAGATTTGTCTGATTTCAGCATCGCCTCAGTCAATTCGTATTCATCCATTGGAGGATCGTATTCTCTTCGGTATAACTTATCCCAATCCATTCCTTTGAAAAAAGGATGGGTCTTGATTTCATCCTTATTCTTAGCTCCGATTCTTGTTTCCGGATTTTGATCCAATAATCTCTTTTTATTAATAGTTAAAATACATCCATTTAATTTATAATGAACCTTGATGAGATCTTTGGCTTCAGGAGTCACTCCTTTAGGAAATTCCAATTTACCTTCTTTAATTTTTTTGAACAGTTCAGGTATTTCTGGTGAGAAATATGGTGGGGATCCTACAATAAACTCATAAAGAACTGCTCCTATTCCGTATAAATCTGCTTCTTTTCCATAACCCTTCGAATTTTTATTCTTGGACATTAATACCTCTGGTGATAAATAAGCTGGAGACCCACAAAATGACTTAGTTTTATCATTATCACCCATACCATCTTTAGATAGTCCGAAATCCGCCAATTTCATATGACCATAAACATCAATCAATATGTTTTCTGGCTTCAAGTCTCTATAGATAATGTTTTTCTTATGTAGATACTCAATCGCGAGGACTAATTCCGCTACATAAAAACGAGCCACATCCTCACCAAATTGGCTTATCTTCAACAATTCACTTGATAAATCACCCCGAGGACAATAATCTATGACCAAATAGAAATTTCTGGGCGTCTTTATAATAAACAATTTTAAAAAAAGAAATATTTTTAATGACTTGGAAGGAATAATGTATTTGTAGTATAAACGGGTGATTGCAAGATTTCAAGATCTTCGTTTCAGTGATCGCGTACCTCAGCTTTTTCTTAATGATCAAATCCCTTTTCTTTAGGACTTTCATAGCGAACAATTGTCCCTCCACTCCCTTTTTCCTCACCAGAAACACCTTTCCAAACGATCCACTTCCCAGCAATTTGATGATTTCAAATGAATTAAACTTCACTTTGGCATCTTTGGCATCTTCCATAGTATTGGCCCGAACCAATTGAGGAGATGCCAGACCCGCACTACATGGGGCATCAAATGAATTCAATTTTGGTGAGCAATCCTCAAAATTGTTCGATGGACTTTTCATTAGTTCTGGCTTTTGAAGGATTAGAGAAGAGTTTTCTCGACCTCTGATTCTCCCTAGAAAAGATGTTGATACGTCTTGATTGGGAAACATTTTGTTTTTCCTGAAAAAGTTCGAAGTTTTGTCTTCTTCACGGGGGATATCCTGGATTTCCAGAATTCCATTATTTGGTTTATCTAATGAGGAATTGAGTTCGCTGGAATTATAAAACTTTTATTTTTAGAAAGAAAACTAGTTACAGTTTTTGGCGTTTTTTTTCGAGCTCGTTGAAATAATAGGTTGTGTTACAAATCGAAGTCATCCAGGTTTTTAATGTCGAAATAAATTTGCATCCTATAACTTGTTTTCCTTCATATACAATCTATATAAATAAGTTGATTTTATAGATATAAAAAATATAACCTCGAAATATTGTAAGTCTTTTCTCATGTACCATGTTGGTTTAATTCTTTGCAGATATTTAATGTTTTTCAAATGCAAAATTTCCCTATTTTAAAACAAACTCTCTTTAAATAATGATAATTTTAAATGGAAAACTTGGGGTTGGCTGGATAATCCTGCCTGAATTTATATCTAATCAATTGTCCTTTTTCAGGGTCAAGAACAAAAAATCTTTCATTTCCTCCACTAATGATCAAATTCCTTATTTTATAAAGGAAACCCTGGCATAGAGGGGGCCTAAAATTCGGTTGGACTCTTTCGACAATCTATTAAAAATATAAGAATTTTATAAAATCCTTAAAATTTAGAAACAGAATCGCTTGTATATCTGTTTATTTGCAACAAGGAAACCAATTCTGCGTCTTCGCATACATCAAAAGCATTGTTCCCTTCTTCATCTCTTAAACTAAAAGTCATTAGCTTTTTAATATTTTACGAAATTTTAATGTTTTTACTATGGATTCGCATCCGCGTTCATTAGAAACTTTACCATTTGTTTTTGGTTATTTTTACAACCTTTTTTCAAAGCCACATTCAAAGCAGTTCCTTTCAAAGTCACAAGATTCACATTAATTTGAGCCAGACTTAAAATCATCTTCATTATTTCTATGTTATTTTGGAATATGGACAATATCAATGGAGTCCATCCTGTAGTGCTTGCGATGTTGAAATCGGATTTTCTTAAAATAATTTTTATTTTCTATTTTGGTCAGTACATACTTTTCAAGAAAATAAAGGATAATTTCCTCATTTTCCTTCAAAACAGCCACATGAATCGGGTTCCAACCATCACTTCCCAATTCATTGAGGAAATCGGTTTTTTTCTCCTGATTATGCAGAAATTCCTTAATTTCCTTTAAATTGCCTACAGCAGTCAACTAATAAAAAAATTTTAATAAAGTCTAAGCATTTTTATGCGTACATCAATGATTTTATCGATATTTGCTTTTTCTGGGTCCCGTTTGGAAAAAGATTGGAATTCTTTGGATGGACGGCTGCTATTGTTTAAAGACGGAGTTTTTATTAGTTCAAAATCTTTCATTTCTTTCACATCCTCGATATTTTCAACGATGATCTCTTGATCAAAAATAGTCAAATCGTAAAATTGTATAGGGAATTCCTCAGAAAAGCGGATCTAAAAGAGAACGATAAAAATTTAGCGATTTTCTCTTACTATAAAGCCATCTCTTTCAATTTTTAATAGTTGCTTTTCCATTGGCAAATTGAATTTTTCTAATATCAGCTGTTTTAAAAGAGGAAATGTGATTGGAGATTCGGAGTCCAACTGACAAAGTTCAGTGAGTTGGGAACCAGATTTTTGATTGAAGAGAAAACGCAATTTCTTGGACATTTTTAAACAAAAGAAGAAAATTTATTTTTTTTATTAAGGTTTGAAAAAAAGCCGAAGTATTCATTCAAAATTGAATCTTCTTAAATTCTTTTGTTAAATGGGTTGTATTCCGGCCAAAGATCTAAAAGAATCAGTCATTGAGGATAAAGAAAAGGCGCTTATGGTTCACAATTGCCACATCACGGAAATAAAAGAAGTCCTTTTTTTTCAAATCCCTTTTTTAAAAAAGTTTTTATTTAAAGGCTTTTTTCGTTCTGAATTTCAAAGATGAAATTTCCATTGAAAATATGCTAAAAGGCTTCAGACTCCTGCAGATCCAATTCACTGATGCTCAGAAAACATCGACTTTGGTTCCTTTTTTGAAAGGGTTCACAAAACAAACGATTTTTGTCGGAGATGACCATGAATATAATTTCAGAGATATCATGGCTGTCTTCTTTTTATTATCCAAGAATAACGAAAAAGAAAAGGCTGCTGCTTTATTTAGATTATATGACCAGGGCAATGATGGAAATGTTGGAAATAAGGAAATAGTCTATATGTTGAAAAAATTGATGAGCTCAGTGAATGATTATTCAACAGAACTCTTGAAAAAGACTGATGAATTAAGAAATCAAATAAAAGAAATGGAAAAACAAATAAAGTTCGATAAAAAAGTGCTTGACAATATAATTTCTTTTTCTAGCATTAAAATGATGTTTGTTTTTATAGGTCGAAGAGGTGTTGAAAAACTGCCAAGAAGCGTTGACTATTGATGAGGAAGAGAAATTGGATGAAAATAATTTTTACAAAAGACTTGTTTCGATAAAAACTGATTTCGGTTATGATTTTTTAAGCACGAGAGGGTAAAAGAGAAAATTCATTTATGAGAAAAAACCCAATTTTTAGAATAAGACAAATTTTTGACGACAAAGCACAAAGGGAAGAACAATTATAAAGACCTATTTTTATCATTGCAATTTACAACAGGGAATAATCCTAATAGATAAAAAAACTTTTTTTTTAATTATATAGGTGGTTTTAAAAAAAATTGATTTCCACATCAATAAAATATGTTTTAATTATTTTAGAAAAAAATTAAAGGAATTTAAAATTTCAAAATGATGTTTAAAATAATTTTTAAAAATAAAATTAAATCGATACAGTTTTTCTGATTCATTTAGAAAAATACAATTAATTTTGAAACAAATTTTTTTTTTAAAAAAAAAATTAAAATTAATAACTAATTAATCCTTTTAAATTTCCAAAATAACAAACCAACCTATTTTTTCTTACAAGGAAAAATTGGATTCTATAAATTAAAACTTCTTGTTTTTTGTTTTCAG
>Ga0302186_10001536_pt1 | contig 18995 bp, 20 predicted proteins | sample II_Bog_E1_2_FD_198782 | JGI IMG/M metagenome (GOLD analysis project Ga0302186, IMG submission 198782) | Peat permafrost microbial communities from Stordalen Mire near Abisko, Sweden - II_Bog_E1_1 | ecosystem: Environmental > Terrestrial > Soil > Wetlands > Peat | place: Sweden: Abisko...
CTTTATTTTTTTTTTTTTCCCATTTCTAAAAAAAAAAATCATTTTCTAAGAATACTTAAACTGCCTTTAATAATATATCCTAAAACAAAAGTCAAATTTTACAAGAAAATAAGATATTTATGGAAACTAATAACTGCCTTTCTGAGTCTGATCTCCATGACCTTGCAAACGTCTTCCGAATTCATTGTATTGAAATGACTGAAGCTCCTAAATCAGGGTTTTTCTCCTCTAAATTTATTTCTAATTCTTTATCTCTGATACTTTAGTCATGCAACGACATGTTCTTCTATTGCAGAAATCATGGCAGTTCTTTTCTTTGATCCTTCAGGCATGACATATGATCCAAAAGACCTTAAAAATCTGCATAGTGACCGTTTGATTTTGTCCAAGGGTCATGCTGCTCCGATTTTATGTTTATAAAAATTATAAACATTGAAAAAATAAATTTTATTTTTATGTAGATGTGGCTTGGGCTTATGCTGGTTGCTGGGATATTTCAAAGCTTAACGATCTCAGAAAATTAGATTGTGATCTTGAAGGACATCCTACACCTAGACTTCCTTTCATTGATGTAGCCACCGGCTCATTAGGCCAAGTAAAATCAACATTTTATCTCTAAAAAAGATATAAAAAAAATGTTTTTCTTTATGAATAGGGATTAGGAGTGGCTTGTGGTATGGCATATGCCTCGAAATACCTCGATAAAATCGACAACAAGTATTTTGTCATCATGGGTGATGGGGAGACTGCAGAAGGGTCAGTATGGGAAGCTGCGAATTTCGCATATCATTATAAACTTGATAACATTGTGGCTATTGTGGACTTGAATAGATTAGGGCAATGTGTGCAGAACATGTTCGATCATGATGAGAAGGAATTTCTGTCCAGATTCGAAGGATTTGGCTGGGAAACCATTCTAATTGATGGTCATAGCATCAAGGAGGTCAGAGAAGCCTTTGATAAGGCTAAAAAAGCAAAAGATAGACCGGTGGTTATTATTGCGAAGACCTTCAAAGGGAAAAATATGACAGAAATCATTGAAAATCAATCGAATTGGCATGGTAAACCCATTGGTCCCGTAAATTCGCAAAATGCTATAATTTTTCTGAAATCCCAGATAAAAAACCCAAGCATAAACTTGAGTTTCTTCAATAAGCCGAAAAAAACACTGTATGTTTCTGAGAAAACAGCCTTTAATCAAGGAGAACCATTAAATTATGACAGCAAAGCTTTATTACCATCAAGAATAGGTTATGGCAATGCTTTAAAAAGATTAGGTCATTTAAACGAACTTATGGTTCTCGATGCCGATACTAAAACCTCCACCTATTCCTGTCTATTTCAAGATGCTTTCCCTAACAAATTCCTGGAATGTTATATCGCTGAACAAAACATGATTTCAGTGGCTCTGGGTCTTTGGACAAGAGGAAAGGTCACCTTTCTTTCGAGTTTTGGGGCTTTCCTCGAAAGAGGATATGATCAATTGCGAATGGCAGGTATTTCAAAGGCAAGCATCAAACTTCATGGGTCTCATGTGGGAGTTTCTATTGGAGAGGATGGACCAAGTCAAATGGCCTTAGAAGACATCTCGCTATATAAACCTATTCCAGGAATGAATATATTATACCCTAGCGATCCTATAGCTTGTGAACGAGCCGTTGAAATCGCTATAAAAACTGAAGGGTTATTTTATATCAGATCAACAAGACCACCCACCAATGTTTTATATTATTATATATTTAAATTTTTAATGAAATTTTATAGATTGTTTATGAAAACAATGAACAATTTGAGCTCGGGAAGCTGAAGGTCACTAAAAGTCATGAGAAAGATATCATTGCAGTGATTGCAGGAGGCATAACGCTTCATGAGGCGTTGAAAGCCAGTGTTGTTTTGGAAGCTGAAGGCGTCTTCATCAGAGTTGTGGATATCTTTTCAGTGAAACCCTTGGATAAAGAAGGAATCATTAGAGAAGGTTTGGCTTGTAATGGGTTGATTTTGGTAGTGGAGGACCATTATGAAAATGGTGGGATCAAAGATAGCATCAGCAGTATCTTGAGCACAAAAAAAGAAATAGTTGTGGATGGATTAGGGATCAAAGAAATTCCAAGAAGTGGTACCCCTGGAGAGTTAGTGATCAGGTTTGGAATTGATTGTAAATCGATTGTGACAAAAGTGAAGGAAATGATCAGGGAATGGGGGAAGAAATGACGGCATAATATAGAATAAATAAAAGTAAAAAAATAAAAAAATTACATAATAAGATAAATTAATAAAAAAAATTGAAATTAATAAATTGGGGAAAAAAAAAACGAGCTAGACAGGACTCGCACCCGCAGCCTTCAGATCCGTAGTCTGACGCTCTACTATTGAGCTACTAGCCCTTTTCCGTTGTTCTTCTGATGAACCTGCAATAAAAGAGACATTTTGTGGGGCAAGGGGATGAACTTGCGTAGAGGCCATTCAGATTTAAATTTATAATAGGTGAGGTTTTTCTTTTGATGTGTTCTAAAATTTTATGTTTTTTTTAATTCAGGTGAAGTTTGGAAATAACTGAAGTGTTTTTTTTTTTCATAATTTTCAAGAATTAAAAAAATCGAAGAATCAGGTGATAACTGAAGTGTTTTTTTTTTCATAATTTTAAAGAATTAAAAAAATCGAAGAAAATATTTTTTTTGATGCCTGTGTATGATATGTAATTTTTATTATCTGTTTCATAATCGTTCATCCCCCCCCCCCCCCATTTTTTTTTTCTCTATTTAATTTATTTTCAAAGAATCTCGAGGAACCTTTGATTTCCAAACAACACATTGTTTAGCCCACTATGCTGTATGAGAGCCCACTATTTATTTTGTTTTTATCCCCTCCTCCCCCCCCCTCCGCTTCATTCTTCTCCCTTCCCTGTGCTATTTTTTTCAGAATGAAATAAATTTATTGGAAAACATTTTTTTCATTAATTTTATTGTCATTTAAACATCAGAATTAATTTATTTTTTCATTTTTTAAAAAAACATTTGTTCATTTTTAAAAAAATATTTGTATAATTCCTAAATATTTTCAAATATTTTCTCTCAAAATAAAATTATGATTTCTTTCAAACCTGTCTAATTTATCGTTTTTTCTTCTTCTTGCCAGTTAAATGAGCATCGTACCCTGAAAGTCCATCCTTATTCAACATCATCTCCAAATGATAATCTATGTTTTTGATCATTCCTGTGGATTCTGCAATTTTTTCCTTTAAAACATCAATTGGAGTTTGGGCTCCTTTATGTCCAGTCTCTGCATAAATAAAAGTATAATATTTCACTTTGTCTTTCTGATTGATCTCTGCATCAATATCATAGATAATATTACACATTTCATAATGTCTAGCCAATGCTTCATTGGCCTTTACGTTTGCGTAAGTATCTGAAATGATAGAGATCAATAGATTCATCAAAACGATTGAAAGCATAATGGAGGCCAGGAAGAAGAAAATCCATAACGCATAGAAATAATCCACCGCCAATTCATCATAATCTGTGAGATCCCCAAGCATTTCTCTGAAGAATGTGTTAAAGGTCGAGAAATGATCCTCCGTGAGAGTGGTTTGCAGCATATAGGCTAAAACGTGGGATACATTTTAATAATCTAAAGTTCTTTACTTGAATAGGCCAAGGCGACGATGAATATCATCATGAGGACTAGGAATGATCTGATATCTAGCATTACTTGAATGACCAATCTAGTTTTTATTATCCAGATAAATTAATAGAAATAAGCTAAAAAAGAACCTGATCATGAAGGAAGTGCCTTTGATTCCTCGGGCATATGAAATCAAACGAATGAAAAGCAAAAAGATGATATAAGCATGTATCACTTTCATGGTCGGGAAATCCACATAATAATAAACACATGACATTATATCAAAAGTGACTGAGACCATGATTGAACAGATGAGTGTGATATCAATAAAATTCCAAACTGATTCGAAATAATTGAAAAAGCCAAATGCGAACACTTGTGAAAGCTCACGATAAGCAAATCGGCAATTGAAAAAGAAAAGCAACATATCTAACACTAGGCCGATAACATCATAAACTTGGTCATGATCTTCTTTTATTCTTTCCACCAACAAATAAGCCGCATTAATGACATAAATAAACATCATGACCAGAAACCATGCGGCCTCTTTGAAATATATATTTCTAAGAAAAATTAAAAAAGTTATTTAATTAAAGTAGTTAAATTTGAGATTTTATAAACCTCGCATAATGTTCCCATTTGTAATGAATGATCTTCTGGAAGGTTTCATTTTGGAATATCGGGTTATCTGATTCCAAATTCGCAATCATCCTGAAAAATTCTAGCCCCTCACCTTGGTTCAATCCCAATATATCTTTTAAATATAGAGTTTTAGCACCAATAATCTCTTGTGTCTTGAAAGGTTCATCCATGAATTTGGCAAACACACTCCTTCTTTTTGTTTCATTTTTATCGATAAATTTTTTCAATTTATGAGGTTTTAAGGTGGGAGTTTTGAGTGCTTTGGCGAAATTTTTGGTGAATCCTTTATAAACGTAAAGATCAGGGTAGTCCAATGGTTTATCAAAGCAAAGGTCCATTAATCTTATTATCAGATCTGTGTCTTCACCGAAAATCTGCAGGATTTGGTTCAAAAGAGATACAGTGATTTTATCCACGAAACCTTGAAGCATCAAAAGCGAAGGGGTATAAGTTTTGGAAATGTATTTGAAGATGATTTGTATGAGGTTTTTGTTATTTTTCTTAAGAATTATGTCCACACAAGACATGTCATGGATGTCTTTCTTGAAAAAAGCTAAGAAATCTATACTTTTCTGTTTAATTTTCAACAATTTCAACAATCGCAATTGAAAGAAACGTTGATGATCGTCTGTATAAGCTACTACATGAAGGAAAGTATAATAAAAAGGCACTATTTCTCCTATTTTTCCATTCACGATGTTCATGAGTTCTTCATCTGAGAATTTGTCAGGATTTCTATAGAAATCACTAAGGATCAATCCTCTAGAGAAGAAAATTGATTCATTCGAGAAATAATTAAAGTAACATTGAATTTGATCATCGAAGACAAAGAACAAATCATCAGTTTTGCTCCAATGTACACCCTTGACCCCCGTTTTGAACACTGTTTCTCTACTAAACTTGCAATTGCATAACGAGTTGGAATCAAAAATGATGGATTTTTTATCATTGCTGGCCGAAATCATTTTGCTTTGATCCGCGGAAAATTTCACTGAATAGACGGATTGCATGTGACTTGATAAGATTTCCATGGGCTCATGGTGACCAGTTTCTGCATTCCAAATTTTGATCGTTGTATCGAAAGAACTTGAAACTATTCGAGTGCTACCCCCCAGGAATTTGACGCAGGTTACCCAATCTTCATGAGCTTCTATGGCATCATATAATTGATTCCCCTGTAAAACATCCCATACTATGATTTTTCCATCATCCCCACCTGTAACTAGCCTAAAATCATCAGATGAAAAATCCATGGTATAGACACTATCTGTATGTCCCTTCAAAGGAGGAAACAAAGCCTTGCCAGTCTGGCCATCCCAAATGATCACAGTTTTATCAGTTCCTGAAGAGGCTAATTTGTAACCTGATTTGGAAAATATGCCCACTCTCACTGAAGCAACATGGCCTTTCAATGGGCCTAAGAGAGGACGGCCGCTTTCAAGATCCCATACCATCAGACTACAATCATCAGAGCCGGAAATCATTTTGGAGGAATCAGGGGAAAAATAGGCGAAATTCACTTTATAGATATGAGATCGCATAATATGGAAAAGGACCTTGCCATCAATTGAGCTGTAGATCAATAGATCTGTGTTTTTCTCTCCAGGAGCTACTATAAGTCGGCCATTGGGAGATACATCGAAGGTATAATCGATTTTATAGGTCTTGACTGAATTGACACAGGAAATCCTCCAGTTTTTTGTACAATCAGGACTACAAGAAAGCAGATGTGAGTCATCTTCTGAGAAACTGAGATTGTAGATTGGGTATTTATGGCCATAAAGAGGGCCAATGAATAATTTCAACCCCTTCTTTGTGATATCCCAAATTTTTATTTCAACGGCTTTGCTAGCGCCAGCTATTTTCTTCCCATCATGATTAAAGACTAAGACTGAAATTCCTTCTAAATGCGCCCTCATGCTGAAAGGTTGGACTTCTTTATCTTCTGGATCGATCTCATATATCATAATTTTACCATCATCACTACCGCTAGCTACTTTCAATGAGTCTGGAGAAAACGTTAGAGCTGAGATAGAGGACTCATGTGTATAATTGAGAAGGTTCTTCCCATGTAACACTGACCAGACATTCACTTTATGATCGAACCCTCCTGAGGCCAACTTCTTCCCCTCTGGACAGAAAGCCAATGTAGTGATCTTTCCCACATGACCTGCATAATCAAATGGCCCAGGAGATCCTTTGAAGGTATCCCAGACTCGCACTTCTGAGTTTTTAGATCCACTGGCAAAGGTTTTATTGTCTGAGGAATAAGCCATAGCTGTGATTTCATCAGTATGAGCTTCTAATGGACCATAGAGCACCTCATTGGTTTTTTCGAGATTCCATACGATGACTTTTTTATCACGACCCCCAGTGATTAAGAGTTTATTATTAGGGGAACATGCCATGGCTTTTATGGTATCTGTATGGGCTTCGATGCTTGTGGAGATAGGTTGTGCAGTTAAGGCGTTCCATACTGTGAAAGTTTTATCATTTTCATCTTTTTTCCCATTGGCCACTGCAAATAACAAACCGTCTGGAGTTATGGCTCGCACCCAACTCGCTAATGGATAGCTATCCACTGGTTTCTTCAGAATTTCATTTTTTAAAGCATCCCAAATGATCACCATATTATCACCACTAACTGAAAACAGTTGCTTTCCATCTTCATTATATTTCATGTCCATTATTGGCTGTTCGTGGCCTTTCAATGGACCTGCTATGATGTTTCCCAAGGCTCCATCCCAAAAAATAATCATTTTATCACGAGATCCTGAAGCGAATCGAAGTCCATCTGGACTGAGGGCTATGGCTGTAATGGCATTTTTATGACCTTTCATTGGATCAAATATTTCGGTTTCTTTTTTGACATCCCACACCAAGATGTTTTTGTCCCGACCTCCACTGATTATCCTATCACCCAACTTATTGAATTTTACCACATACACCTCATTTCTATGTCCCTTAAGTCTCGCAATAAGTTTGTTCTTTGCCACATCCCATAAAATAATCAATTTGTCTTGACCACCTGTGGCTATTTTGGTGCCATCTGGGCTAAAAACGATGGTTCTTATCTTAGCTTCATGCACTGAAGTTGGAGGTATAATTATTTCTCCAGTTTTAGCGTTGAATACGAGGAGATTCCCTTCATTAGACCCTAAAGCAATTTTGCTGTCATCAGGACTATACGCCATGGTTTTGATCTTTTCTTTGACTCCATCAATCGTCAACAAATTACTCTGTGAACTGTCTAATAAATCCCAAATAATGAACACAAACTTCTTGTTTATTGAGGCCACTTTGTTCCCATCGTTGGAATAACAGAGGCTAGTTATCGGAAATTTATGGGTTTTCAAAGGAACTTTGGAAGCGAAGAACTTTTCATAATCCCATATGATCAACGAGGCATCATAACAGGCAAAAGCTAGATGAGCCTCTGTTGGAGAAAACTTGGCCTTCATACAGGAATAATGCACCTCATTTTCTAGTTCGTTGGTCATAAAATGTGATTGGTCTTTGAGCAGATACCAATGGATATATTTCTTGGTGAAATCCTTCTCAATATTCTGATCACATGCTTTCAGATATAAATTCAGGTCAATGGTTTGGACTTGATTGGCCGTGAGATTGTTGAGAAAATTATCTGAACAGGGAATTTTTTAAATTAGAATGCCTTTTTAAAAATTACCTGTGAAAAAATGATCTTTTAATATTTCTTCCTCTGTTTTAACCGCCTCACGAAGCGAAGAGGTCTTCCTTGCAGCAAGTTTCTTTGTTTTGGAAAGTAGGATTTCTCTGAAATACGTTTGTTTTTTAGTAGATATAAATAAAAGGAGGGCTTACTTGGTCTGGGATTTGAATAAATCCTGATTCTGGGGCTGATCTTTTTGTGGCGATTGAATCTGAGGGATTGATTTTCCTGAATTTTGGATAAAAGACCCTTTGTTTGGTTCAAAAGGATCGTCTTTTAGAACTTCCTAGGGCAAATATTGAAAAACAGAAGAAAAATTGAAAAAACTTACATAGGTCACGGAGAACATGAAGATTTCAAAAATGGAATTTGAATTTAAAATAAATTTTAAAAACTAAATTTTTAACTGAAAATGGTTAAAATTTAAAATATCAAGATTTTTTTTTTTTATAAGTTACCTTTTTAGGAGAACATGAAAAATTTAAAAATGGAATTTGAATTTATAAATTTAGAAAATTCAATTTGTAGTTGTGAATAAAAAGAAAAATCATCAAGTTTTTAGACCAAAAATTATATATATACATTTATTTCTCAGTTAATTCCCGATAACCTTTCCAATCATCGGGCTTCTTGTAATTAAGCCGCTCCATAAAAGCTGAAATCGCCTTCGTAGGCCCATCATTTTCCTTTATTTTCAATGCCATTTGGAACTTTTCATTTGCTTTTTCCCAATTTCCCTGCAAATAATATTCCATCGCCAATTTGAAGATTTCATGAAAATTAATATTGAAATCTTTTAGCAACATTTTCATTGATTTGTCATGATCTAGCACATCTTCTGTGAGAAATTCTTCATTTTCCAATCCTTCCAAAAAAGCGTTTTTCTTCATAAAGTTCATTTCAATGATTTCCTCTTTTTCCATCAGATCTTTATTTTTAGAAGGGGGCAAATCATCAGCGCATAGATCTAATGTATAAAGGTTGAGAGCTTCTTGTGAGCCTTTTAATGTCACACAATCGATTTTTCGAGTGATGGTTTGAAATCTGGGCGAAAAAAACCGATGTAATTGCTCACTGATAAGTAATGGAACCCCATATTGTTTCGTGGCAGCTTCTAATCTGGAAGCTATATTCACATGAGGAGATAGATATGAAGCATCTATTTTATAATCCGATCCGATTGCACCTTCGATCGCCCAACCCAAATGAAGTCCGAAGCCCTAGAATTAAAAATATTTAAAGTTTATGAAACGAATTTGAATACCATTTTGACTTTATATCCAATGATTCTTTGAGCCAACCTGATGTCTTTGCGATAATTGAGTATTTTAGGTGCTCTATTGAGCTTTGCGATGATTTTGCTAAACGCCACAAGCGCTAAATCACATACATTGCTGATTCTTTTGTTTATTTTGTTCGTGAATTCTTGCTCCTCATCTTCTAATAAGAATCCTAGATTCTCATTAAATTTCCATACCAACAAAAAAGCATCACCTATGTTCTTATTCGCAGATCCACCATATCTATCGACCATTGAATGCACAATTTCTGCTATATTATTAACAAAAATCATCACATCTTGTTGCAGAACTTCAGTCGCATCAGTAAAATTCCTGATATCGCAAAATCCGAACACCCCATATACTCGTCTGCCTTTCACTGAAAAATCCAATTGTCCTCCTGTTTTCGACATTTGTTGGGCTATTATCTCTGTTCCCGCCTCACCATAACCTAAAGCCAATAGAGTAGTAATTTTTATGATGGAATTCTCTATAACAACCAACTCTTTCCTATCTGCATCTTGTTCCACTAATAATCTTTCGTCCTTAATGGATAATGGGTTTTCTGCTAATCTATTAACTTTCTGAATCAATCTTTCTATAGGCAAAATCACCAATTCATTGGCATCTTTGGTGATATAAAGAGCTGCCCACGTTAAAACGAAGCAAATAAACAACGTCTTTAGAATATCCATGATGGCATTGATGCGAGTATTGTATCTGTAATCCAAAATAGCGACAAATTCGCTTGAATTATAAGTGAAATCAGCTATTAGCTTCTCACCCATCCTCAAATCATCTACATCCATTGCCGTAAGTGAGCAATTAGGATAGGTCAAAGTGCTATTTAAATAGATCATCGGATACATTCTGCTTTTATCTCCGCAATCACTAATGAAATCTTCGCAGGTTCTTATAATGGTGGCATTATCAATGTTTTGCGGTCCACTCGAAAGATAAGCCAATTCAACAATCCCATATTCATGGCAACGTGTAGGATCGAACCAATAATTCGAAACCATCATAGGGATTATCAAAATCAAGAGAAGAACTAATATGATTATTCTTTTAATCGTTAGATCGCTAAGTTTCTTGCCCACCTTTGATTCTTTCAATGACATCTCCTCCTCTATTTGATCCAGGAGTTCCAGCTCATCCTCTTCTTTTACCGTATCAGATAATAAGTTCTTATTTTTATCACTATAAGTCACAGAAATCCGTTCTTTATTCGGAGTGATTATTGAGATCACTTCAGCTTTCTTCGGATTTAAATGGAAATTCGAAAATCTGGCTTTGCTTCGTTTCGGAGAACCATATTTCTTATGAGGACTGGCATCTGGAGACATGTACCATTTCTGAGACGCTTTTTTATCCCTGATCGAATTGTTTCGTTCCATATGCATTGTTTTTTTCTTTTCCATGAGTTTCGTCTTTGTTGTCTCGAGACATTTCATCTTGTCGTTTTGGTTTTTGGTGATCATGGCTGATTTATATAATTTCACTATACGTATCAATCTAATCATCCTGATCACACGAGTTGCTCTGGTTCCAAATCGAGATGCACGGCCTGCTCTAGCCAAATGTCCAGTAGAATTAGTCTCCCCCCTATATAATTTAATAAATTTACGAGATTATGGAAAATCAGAACCCGAAAAACAAGGCGTTTTCAATGAAAGTCACATCCAACAAGAGAGAAAATGTCGAAATCAAGTCAAGCCAGAAGAAGAAAGAAAATCTATATGATTTCCTTATTACAAAACTCAATACCATCTCCAGCATAAAGATCCCCATCATAACAAATGACAAAACATCGAAAATCAAGTCATCTTTGGCTTGGAAACAGGCCGCTTGGAAATCACTTGCGAATAACACATATATGGTAATCAATGTGATGAATAGATTGAAATATATGTTATCAAGATGTCGTTCCCATTTCTTGTTACGGATATCAGAGGCACTTTTGGTGAGTTCAGGCTTATTTTCATTCAAGACGAATTCTCTAAAGGAAGAATCTTCACTACCGTTTTGATCAGAAGTATCAATATGAAGGTTATTTTTTGTGCAATTCAAGGAATTTGAAACGGATCGCTTATTGTCGAAATGTTGCGAGGAAACTTCCAAAGAGACCCTGGAAGCCCTGTGCTCTTTGACAGTTTCAAGAGAATCGGAACGTTGCGGCTTGTAGTTATTATCGATGGATTTGCGATTAAGTAGGGAAAGCTTTGGACCGAAAGTATTCAAAAGAACCGGGGAATCGCTAATGTTGGGATGGGTGATCAATTTGCATTGGGAAATTGAAAGGTTTTCTTCAAGAGGAGAACTTGAGAGATGGGAAACGTTCGTATGATCCATTGTTGATTTATAAAGGAGGAAAATACTTATTTCGAGTTTTAATTTTTGTTTTTTTTTAGAAAGGAAATACAAAGAAAAGGAAAATAATATTAGTAGAGAATTTTTTCAGAACAATGTTAAAAAAAATGAGAATAGTTTTTTTTGGGTTAAGAGGAAGCTTTTAATATTAGGAAAATTTCTGTATGAATTTCATACATGAGTTGCTCATTAATTGCAATTGATTTCGAACTATTTTTTTTTTTTTGTGAATTTAACGATAAATTATAAATCTAGTGCTTTTAGTCGGTTTATTTGGATTTCCTCTGAAAGTTTTTAATGACTTTCATTTTTTTATTGTTTTATTTTTTTTCCCAAAAAATTAAAATAATATTTTTTTAATTTAAAAGAAAAATTTTTTTTATGAAATAAAAAAAATTAAATTAATCATCATCAGATTTTTTTCTTGGTTTTTCTTGATTAATCAAATTCAATAAATTCATTTTGCTTTAAAATTCTTAATTTTAATAATTAAAAAAATGCTTAAATGTTCCCATTGCATCAAAAAATTTCTCTTCAAAAATGCTTAAAAATTAAATTTAATTCTTATTTTATTTTTTCGTTGATTTAATTGTGTACTCTTCTTAACGATAATAGGTAATCGGCCCCACATGCATGAGTAGGCCCCTTCCTCCGTAAATGATGGTCATTTCGCCTAATTCTGTTCCCTTGGGAATTCCGTTGAAGGCGGCAGGGTTATTAATGCCTTGAAACCTTCGAATTTCATGAAGGGAAGCCACCAACGCACTGCGAAAATTAAGCATTAAATTAACTGGGTTACCTGGACGAAATGCTGCTGGAATCGGTATTGCAGGATTGGCTTTGAGGAATGTGCTCGTTTGCTGAGAGTAAAACTGATGTACATCAAACTGATGATGCCTAAGAGGGGGATCAAGCATCATATTTGGGATTATTTGAATGATTGGGTCTGCGTCAAGGACTTTTGTGGCATTTAAAAACGAATCGAAGGTTTCTGCTTGGAGATGAATGCAAATGGCCCCCGATTCATCGCGAAGCCTCGAACCTTCCTTCAAACCAGGGATTTTCAGCAATTCTTGAAGGGCGTCGGGTGTCAGCTTCGGAAACCTTCGGAATGGGAAAGAAACATCTTCGGAATCATCATCCTTCTCCTCTTCCAAGATTACCTTCATTCCCATGTTCTTCTCCTTAAGGGATTTGTCTTGTTTTCTTTCCTTTGATCTCGATCGAGATCGAGATTGGGATTTGGTGTTTCTTTTGCCTTGCTTCTTGAGGGTTTTAGTTTTTTTGTGTTTCATTAATGAATTTAAAAATTACAATTATTAAAAAGGCGCAGAACCAACATCTAATTCGTAGTTCCCAAAAATTAAAGTCAAGCTATTTAAAGCTGAAATAAAATTTAATGCTTTAGCCTAATTTAAATGAATTAGTTCATAATAACCCATATATGTATATTCCAAATTAATATATTTTGAACTAAAAGCGACTTTCCAATGAACGAAGACACCCTTTTTCTCAAGATCAGAGTGTCGTCGGCGACTCTGGCGTTTCTCTTGAACCGTTTCTGCTACGATAAATTTGAGTCCAACACGGCCCTGAAGATACTGCCAATAATAAGGCAGTCCCGTTGAAGAAAAACCCTAACGCGTCCAGCGCTGGGCAAGGCAGCTCCAAGGGAGGGTGCTGCTAGGACTATTAAATGTTAAAAAAACACGGTTTTGCTTTACGATCGGACTAACCCATTAAAATTAAATAGGAATCATCATGAGAACGAGTTTTTAGTTGAAATATTGACTTTTCTTTGTTTCTTTGTTGAAACTCGAAAATCCCATCGAAATCCTTGATATTTACTCCGATGAACAGCTTCTTTGAGTCTTCCGGGTTGAAAATGCTCACAAATTCTATGGCTTCGCCTAAAGCCAGATAACTCCCATCATGTGAATATTTGACTGTATATATGGCTCCGATTTCCCCTTGTAAAACATGAACGGATTGCTTCGGGTTTCTTAGATCCCAGACCCGGGCCGTGGTGTCTTGATTGCCGGTGACCAGATAGGTTCCATTCGGATGCCAATCAAGACAAAATCCATAATCATTATGACCTTCCAGCGTAATTTCCAATTTCCTGGTTTTAAAATCAAGGATTTCCGCCTCTTTTTGGTCTGAATAGCTTGCTAGTATAGTCTGGTCCTTGTAAAAAGCGATGTGGTTCACTGGGTTCGGACGGGAAATCTGGCCAGGATGTTTTCTCAGGGTCGAGAAGACGGATTTTAGCGTCGTTGGATGTTAAGATATGAACGAAACCTCCCGATGCCATCCAACGACCCATCCCCCATGTAAATACCCCCACTTTTTTCAATTTATAATTCTTACATAGGAATCAGATCACTTTAAGCTTCCTATTGGATATTTTAATGAATAGTTATTTAGGAACGACGAGTTATGCGATCACTTTTGATTCGAATTATGATGTTTTAAGTGTGAATGCAGCCAAAACCACAACAAATAATGGAAGGTTAATTACTTATTACTTCTTCAAATTAAGTTTTTTATATTCAGTTCTAAATTTCATTTTAGTATATTTATATTAAATTAATTTTTTTTATTTTCGTTAGTTAATTTTATTCTCAGTGAAACTTCAATAATCCTTCTCAGACAAAAAAAATTTTTGAAAAATATAAAATTTTCTAATTTTTTAATTTTGAAAACATTTTTTCAAAAAAGGTTATAAAAGAAAAAAATTTTATTTTTTTCAGATAAAATTCATTTTCGGATAAAATATGGCGGACATCCTTGCTTCTGAGCAAACCTCTGAATTCAGTGAAGTGTTCCACCTGTATTCTCAAAATTCCCAAGATTCACTTCCGATTTCTAAACTTCCAAGCGCGATGAAATCAATCGGTTTATTTCCAAAGCAATCTCATATTAATGAAATCGTCAACAAAACTGACCCTGAAGGGTCTGGATTTATCACATTGCCTGATTTTCTGAATTCCATGAGTTCACATTTAGATTGTTGTTGGGCGAATCCAGAAGATGAAATAAAGGAAACCTTTGAATTTTTCGATGAAAATGATGATGGCTTGCTTTCGATTACAGAGGTTAGAGAGGTCCTGAAGAAGACAGCTGATAGTGGGCTAAATGATGAGGAAATTGAGAATTTAGTGAGAAAAGGGAATTGTGATGAGGAGGGTAACATAAATTTAGAGGAATTCAAAAAGATTTTTCTGGATTTTTATTAATTTGCAAGAAATTTATCAGGTATTTTTTTCATTTTAATATAAAAAAAAAGTCTTGAAAAATTTTTCAAAATAAATTAAACTCCCGCGATTTTTTCCAATGGAAATTGAAAACGAAGAAGAAGTGCAAATTATCGAGCCTGTGGTTACCAAAAAGCAATTAAAACATGACAATCTCCCTTGGGTTGAGAAATACCGTCCACATAAACTTGTTGATTTGATTTCCCATGATTCGATTATCCAGACATGTTATAAGCTTCTTTTCCTTTTTATGAATTAGCCATTTTTTTTGTGTAGTAGAGAAATTCGTAGATGAAAAAAAATTGCCAAATCTTTTGTTTTACGGCCCACCTGGTACTGGTAAAACTTCAACAGTCGTTGCCTGTGCTAGACAAATGTATGGCCCAAATCTATATAATTCAATGGTTTTGGAGGTAAAATATAAAAAAACTCAGAATTTTTAAGAAAAAATAATAATAAATAAAGTTGAACGCTTCTGATGAAAGAGGAATCAATGTGGTGCGAGAGACTATAAAGACTTTCGTGAGTTCACAAAATATCGGGATGTTTTCAGATCATCAGTAAAGAAAAAATGGCTTTTTCTTGGATTAAAATTAATTTTTTAAGGAAATTGGTGAAACTAGTGATTTTAGATGAAGCAGATGCTATGACAAGTGCTGCGCAATTTGCTTTAAGAAGAAGTTGAATTTTTTTCAATCAAAACACTTCTTCAAATCTAAACTTTAGTTATTGAGAAATATGCGAAAAATGCTCGATTTTGCCTGATTTGTAATTTGGTGTCGAGGATAATTCCTGCATTGCAATCGAGATGCACGAGATTCAAATTCAGACATATTCCCTTTATAGACGCTTCGAAGAAAATCAAAGCGATTTGTGGCCAAGAAAAGTAATATTTTTTATTATTATCTTATTTTCCATTTTTTATAAAAGGCTCAATCTCACAGAAGAAGCTATAGAGGCGCTATATAAGCTTTGTGAAGGAGATATGAGAAAAATCGTTAACATGCTTCAGGTGACTTATAAAATCATAAAATCCTTTTCTATCTATATCGATTATCTAGTCAATTCATATTTCCCTTGCGAAAGACTCCAAAGATGAACTTATAGAGGGAGATTATGTTTATAAATTAACTGCTAATGCAAGTCCCTTGGATATTGAACAAATAATGAAAATTTTGCTTAATGAAGACCTTGAAATAGCCTATGGAAGTAATAATTTTAACCATTTTTTTAAAGAAATTTTTGAATTTAGAGATCGATATCATAAAAATCGAAAAAGGGCTCAGTCTTCAGATTTTATTGAAAGAAATCAACAATATCCTTATGAAAATGGACTGGGCGAACCCTTCTAAGACTTTCCTAACCAAACGACTTTGTGATCTGGAATATCGAATGTCCCTCGGATGCAATGAGAAAATCCAATTAGGCGCTTTGGTAGGAGCCTTTCATGAGGTCCGACACATTAAAGAATAAATAATTCATTTAAATAAAAACAAAATATGGATTTTTTTTTTTTGTATTTCAGAGAAAAAAATGTTGTTTCCTTTATTTGACTCAATTACTTTCAACTTTAGGTGCAGTCACGCCCTTAAGCTTTCTAAAAGAAAACTTGATGAAAGCAGTCTTAAGGTAATAAAAGGAGTATGATTTGCCACGTCGTCTGGACCCCAACACTCTAAAGTGAATCACTTTGTTAGTGCGAAGTATCAAAACGTGGGGGTAGATGGTATTTTAGAAATGGATCAGAAGTAGAATTGACAACACGCTGAAATTCAGGTGGTTGATCCAAAAACTCATCATTTTTCAAATTTTTAGAAAAAGATATTTCCCATTTTTAAGAAAAATTCAATAAAGATTATAAAATTTTATAAATTTCTTGATATTTAAACCCATCCCAAATAATTTTCAATGTTTTTTTGAAGGAATTCAAAAAAAAATTCAGTGAACCCTTTGTTTTTATGAATGAAATTTCATGATTGTTCAAGTTATATTCCATCAACTTTCAAAACCAAATCTTCATGAAATCAAACGAACCCATTTCAGATGAAAATTATTTCCCTCAGCTGCCATCCAATAAAGGTTCTCTTGAACCATTTGACTCAGTAAATGAAAGAATATACCATCTTGATGTGGTGATCAAAATTGCATTCATGGCTGCAATGGGTGGTTTTTTATTCGGGTATAAACAATCAGCTTCAATACAAATAAAAAATAGATTTTTTTGACAGATATGATACAGGTGGAGCAGGGGGAGCTCTCTTATTTTTGCATCGAGACTTTCCAGAGATAACTGATAAGGAGAAGGAGGTAAGAATTAATATTTTTTTGTTTTTTTTATGTATTTTCTAATAATGATAGATGATTATTTCGATTACTGCAATCGGAGGAGCCATTGGTTCTTTGATCGTAGGTCCGATTGCTGATAAATATGGGAGGAAAATTTCAATTGTGATATCAGATTTTTTATTTGCAGGAGGGTCTTTTTGGCTCTTTATGGCAACAAATGTGAGGACTTTGATATTTGGACGATTCATAATAGGAGTCACGATTTATTTTATTTTTTTTGAAATTTATGCATTTGGAATTTTAGTTGGGAGTTGGAGCCACTTGCATGATAATTCCTGTATATTTGGCAGAAATGAGTCCAAAGATGATCAGAGGCTCAATGGTGACGTTCAATATAATTTGCGTGACTTTGGGGTAGGAAGTTTATTGTGTTTTTGAAAAAATGTTTTAAAATTTAGGCAGATCATCGCCTATTTAATCACGATTGCTTTTTATCCAAATTGGAGGTTGATGTTTGGGTTTGGAGCTTTGCCTGCAATTTTTCAATTAATAGCAATGATGTTCATTAAAGAATCACCAAAATATCTGATCAAGGTTCATAAAAAAGAGGAAGCTATCGTGATAATGAGGAAAATATAGTAAACATTAAGATTGTATTAAAATCCTTAGAAAATTAGTGACACAAGCAAAATCCATGGTTTAAAGGAAGTTGAGACCGAAATTTCTCAAATTGAAGAAGAATTAAATATTGAAACTTCAGGAAGTGTTGCTCACAATCTGAAGGAATTGTTCACTATTTATAAAAGAATTTTATTGGTTGGAGTAATGCTTCAAGTCTTCCAACAATTCGGTGGAATTAACACTGCCATGTATTATGGTCCTGAAATGATGAAGAAGGCTGGATTCGGAAAAGAGAACGAGGAAATATCTACTCTACTCGCTAGTTTGCCTTTGGCTTGTATAGATTGTCTCGGAACAATTATAGCTTGCTTTATTGTAGATCGGTATGAATCCAAATATTTATATAAATATTTTTCTATAAATTTTCATTAAAGATTTGGAAGAAGATTCTCCATATTAAGAACTTTACCAGGATCAGCTATGGGAATGATAGGGCTTGGATTTGGTATCTGGATACATTCTGTTCCGAAAACTGAAGGTCACTAGCTTAATTTTTTTAATATTTATATTTTTTTAATTTTTTTTTTATTGGAAGTTGAAGGAAAATGGATTTCATGCGCTTCGCTATTTATTTATTTGGCTTTCTTTTCAATTGGAATGAATGGCCAGCCTTGGCTTGTGAATTCGGAGATCTATCCTGTAAAATCAAATATTATAATGAATAAAATGAAATTATAAAGCTTCATTTGAGAGGTCTTGGAAATGCAATTTCTACGACAGCAAATTGGATTTCTGATTATATTATCACCCTGATCTTCTTATCAGTAACTTCTAATTTGACTGGTGAAGTAAATTGCTTTTAATTTTCTAGATGTTCTATTCATATTTAATTTTTAGGTCATTTCATATTTTATCATTGCATTAATAAATATTGTTGCTTTTGTCTTCGTTTATTTCTTCTTACCAGAGACAAAAGGAAAAAGTTTGCAAGAAATTCTGAAGCTCTTCGTAAAGAGAAAAAATAAAAGCCCGCAGCAGAGTATTTCCAGAAAATTACTTTATTAGTTTTAAACTTATTATTATGGAGGTGAACCTAATCATTTGAAATATGACATTGTTGATATCAATTAAAAACACTGAAGAAAATTCATTTTGAAATTTTAAATTTTGTTTAATTTAAAAAAAAGTTTTTAATTTTTTTAGCATTTTTTATATTTTTATCTA
>Ga0302186_10001537_pt1 | contig 18987 bp, 7 predicted proteins | sample II_Bog_E1_2_FD_198782 | JGI IMG/M metagenome (GOLD analysis project Ga0302186, IMG submission 198782) | Peat permafrost microbial communities from Stordalen Mire near Abisko, Sweden - II_Bog_E1_1 | ecosystem: Environmental > Terrestrial > Soil > Wetlands > Peat | place: Sweden: Abisko, Stordalen...
CAGGAATCAGATAATTTCCATCTGAAGTTGTTTTGCTTTTGTCATAACTTAAGGTGAATGGATTGTATTTGTTGGTAAATCCTTCATCTTTACTATTTGTGAAAGGATTTCCAATCAAAATGTTATAGCCACGACCGAGATACTCTGGCAGAGTTTTTATTGAAAAGGTACAAAGAATCAAGCAAACGATTACTAAAATTTTCTTCATATATTTGCTGTCACCAATCCGTATAAATAACAATTTTACACATTGAGATGAATATCAATAAAATTGAAAACTGCTCTTAATATCTTGCCTTACAAATCATGAATTAAGTAAAGATGATAAAAAAATGAATTTTTCACAAATGGATAAATCCTTTGTTTTGAAATTGAAAAATAATATAAGTTTACAGAACTTTCTCATTCTATCTATGCATTATTATATCAGTTCATCATTCAGATCATAATAGTAATTATCTAAAATTATTTTTTGATTAATACAATTTTACTGGACTTTTGTATTAATAATATCGAATTTAAGCGAAATGTCTATCAACGATTTTGTCATTCTCAACAAGATAGGAGAAGGTGCATATAGTTCTGTTCACAAAGTACGCCGTATTTCTGATAATCAAATTTACGCTTTGAAACAAGTAATTCTTCTCCCAGTTAGGTGAAGATGAGCACCCTCAATTAAAAATAAAAATTAAATTCGCTCAATGAGGTGCGTCTACTGGCGTCAATTAACTCAGATTACATCATTAAATATAAAGAGGCCTTCTTCGATACAAAGACGAATACTTTGTGCATCGTTATGGAATATGCTGATGGGGGAGATTTGGAAGTATTTCATGTAGTATCCAGAAAGTAATCGAAAAGAAGAAGAAAATGATGGGCTGGATCGATTAGAAGGAAGTGCTGAGAATGATGAAACATATACTTACAGCACTCAGCTTTATGCATGACAAAAATATTATACATCGGGATATCAAGAGTGCAAACATTTTCATCTCAAATGGAGTCTTTAAAATTGCAGATCTGAATGTCTCCAAAGTGCTTAGAAAATAATTAGCCTATACTCAGACTGGAACACCCTACTATGCAAGTCCATAGGTATGGCAAGATAAACCCTATGAACTCAAAAGTGATATTTGGTCTTTTGGTATTTAATTTGTAATTGAGGATGTATAGCTTACTAATTATGTGCCTTGAAGCCGCCGTTTACTGGCACAAGTATGTAGGGATTATATCGAAAAGTGATGAAGGGAGTCTATCCAAGGATACCATCCATTTATTCTGCCAAAATAGTGAAGCTAATTGATTTGTGTTTGCAACTAGATTTCAAAAAACGGCCAACAGCCACGTAATTGCTTAAAATTTTGGATTAAGGGAAGGAATAATTCAGAACAAAATCAAAGTCTGAGTCAATAAATCTGTTAAATACAATAAAGATTCCAAAAAATATTTAATACTTAAAAAACAACCTTCCGAAATCCGACTATAACGAGATGGCTTAAAATTTACCTCCCCCATAAAATGCAAACCGATATTAAGCCGTAGATTTAAATAGACTGCGTTAGATAATCCGTGTAAAAAAATAGTAGACAAAGCCATAGAGAAGAAGGAGAGTACATTCGTAAGTTCCTTTATCGCTACCATCTCAAGATTAACAAAACTCATTGCTTGGAAACGACCTTTTAGAGAGAAAAAAGGAAACACGTCAATATTAGAATGAAAAGTTACCCAAAATAAACCACTATTCTAACCCCTGTAAAATAGATAAAATTACTGAAATGCTAGTCAAAATACGAGAGAAAAGGGATGAAATGTATGAGCATAATCGCCCTATATGGTGGGGATGAATATTTTTTCATTTTATACTAATGATAATTTAATGGATCATCATTTGTCTTGAGGTGGTTGACTTTGGATGTTCTGGAAATTGGGAGGGCCTTGCATATTTGGCATATTTTGGGGATTGAATGCATTTGGTAAGCCTGGAAGAGGTCTGGAATTCTGGAGATTCATTAAGGGATTCACTGAGCCTGGTTGATTCATCTGATTCAGGCCGAATCCTGGGGGCCTTCCAAGATTGGAAGGAAAAGGTCCGGTAAGAGGCCCAGGCATAGAACTACCGAAACTTGAGAGTCCAACTGGGACTGATCCTTGAAGTCCTTGAAGTCCTTGAATTCCTGTTGGTCCTGATAGATTAGGCTTAAATCCTCCAAGTTGCTGCCCCATCATAGGAGGCTGAGAACCTAAGCTTGAAGGTGGATTAAAGGGTCTATTTAAACCAGACCCAGGAATTCCGAGAACAGCAGAAGGTAATCCTCCAGGAATAGTTCCAGTTCCAAGATTTCCCAATGAGTTAACTCCTCCTAGAGGAATGCCACCTAGCCCTGAGAGACCTGAGAGACCTGTAAGACCTTGAACACCAATCTGAGGAATATGGCCTCTAAACTGCTGTCCTCCCATAAAGCCAGCATTTTTAGGTATTCCTCCCTTGTTGAGGGAGAATTTTCCGAAATCGACACCTGGCTGAGTTGGTCCTCCTCTCAAACGATTATTGGGATTATTGGGATCATTATTTCTGGGTCTTTGCTGTTGAGGTCTATCTCCTCTGTTTTGAGCCCTAACTTTTCTCTTGTTCTTCAGTTCAGTATGTTTAATATAGATTCCTTCCTTGCTAACATGTCCCTTTTGATGGTTTGAACGCAGCTGCTTCTTATTGTCTCCAATCAAGAAAATCTTTTCATAATCAGGACTTAAGCGAATATCTCTGGTTAGTTCCTTAATGTCTTCTTCAGTGAACTCGTTGAAAAAATGAATAATTAGCCTGCGGGGAACTTCATTCATTTCAATCCATGACGATAAAACTTTCGATTCATCGCCGGCAATCACTCCTTCAATCTCATCGGTATCAGTTCTGTAAAATTTCTTTGCTTCAATGATGTTGAAACTAAAGTAACCATATTTCCTGGTTGGCTCCTCTCCCAGATTGACTGGGTTTTTAACAGATTGAGAAGTAAGATCATTCAAAAATTTCTCAACATCCTTTTCAGTCGCATCTTGCTTGACCACTGAGATAACGACAGTCCTGAGGTCTTTTACATTTCTCAAACTGGCGTAAAGGAGGTTTTCTCTGAATTTATCCTTAGTGGTTTTCAATTTCTCATAGGCTTGGAGAGTTTCTTCATAGGTTGCAAAGGTGACATTAGCCCATGCTCCCATCTGAGCGTAGATAGCAGCATAAACGTTAGTGATGTTCCACTGTGGATTTTGATTTTGAATGAAATCCTTAATTTATTCAGCCAGGGCTGTTGGATCTTCTTTAAGATGATTCTTAATTCCCTTGATATGTAGGACATTTGATTGATTTTTCTTTATGTACTCATAGATCTCTGATTTGGCATATTTGCCAAAGGCTTCATCATTGTTGATAAGCTCAGAAATACAATTAAGAATTACTTAGTATTCATTTTTGATGGGCTGGTCATTTGGTCCATCAATAGGGGGGATTGGTGAGAGTCTTCTGGCAATGTTGCTGGCTTCTTTGATGTCGCTGACGTAGAAGAAAACTCTGGCATATCTGAGGGGTTTACTTTCTTCCTTTTCCTTTTTAGAATGAGGAATGGTAATTTTGTTCACTTAAACAGATGTTCCAAAGAGAGGCTTAACAATTCTTTCCACCTCTTTTTAGAGATACTCATCATTGAAATATTTGGTCTCATTTTATTGAATTTGTTTTTCTTCAAGACCATGAGTTTTAAGTTTGAACATCATCTTTGAAAGGTTCTCAGAAATCACAGTTCTGGATATTCTCACCTTTTCTTTTAGAATAGGAGTTCGATCCAGAGTTTTCTTGACATAGAGAGCGTCATCTTCAGATCCGTAGTAGATGAAGGCGAATCCTTTACTTTCTTTGTATTTGGTGGTAGGGTGTCTTAGTCCATAAATTGGCTTGATGTTGAATTTATGCTGGATCATAGCTGTGGTCACGCATTTTTCAAAGCCGCTGACGAAGATGCCTCTAGCAAACTATTTTTTCTTTTCTTCTTGTTAGTTTGTGTAGGCAGGTTGAGTGAGAATTGGTCTCATTCCCATAGGGAAATTAGGCTGGCCCATGGGAGGCATACCTTGTCTTAAACCTGGATTTATGAGTGGAGTGGGGTTCAATTGATCCATTATTTTGTTTTTTCTTGTTGTTGAAATAATATAAAAAGGGTAAGCTTTGCGCTATTTCGCTTTTTAATTTCAACAAATGAATGAGCCTGAAAGAACAAAAATATCATTTTTCTAAAAATAATTAAATTTAAGTGTAAGTAGCATATTTTCATGAAAAATAAGATTTTGAATAGTTTGAAGTAAATTCTAACAAAAGCAATGTACTTTTTTAATTTACATTTTTGATAATTTTATAAAAAACAAAATAAGATTGATATAATTTTTTAGCCATAATATCTAAGTTTAAATTAAATTTTATTATTATCTTTTTTTAAATCCTTTTTTATTTATATATAATTAGAACTCTTAATTTTCCTAGCATTAGGAGGTTTTATAGAAATGATTTTATCTTCAATTTAACAATTTTTTATAGGCTTGTAGAAAAAATATTTAAACTATCGAAAGTTCTTCGAAGAATAAGAAACTCTGATTAAAATAATGAACATTTTTAATTTTGAAGATGGGATGATTTCAATAAAGCTCGTCTAAATCTAAAGTTATGATAATTTAAAATACTTTGAATAAGATTAACTTCTTTTATTTTAGTTCAAATTGGATGACGTAAAGTATATTTTTTTGAAATAAAAATGTTTTGTTCTTGCTTATGTTAACAATATATTGCAACAATTATCATTTGCTACTAAAATTTGGCATTTCGTTATAAATGTGTTCAAAGGGATTTCCTTCTTAAGTAGTAAAGGAGATTCTAATTATTATACATTTCAAATGACAGAGATTTTGCAGCACTTCCTCAATTTCATTCACTCCATCCACAAACACCAAGCATAACCAATTACAAATGTGGCTGCAGCCATTGATGCAATGGATAAGATTCTCGATACTATTCCGACTCTCAGCCCGAAAAAATTTGATGCATTGTGTAATCTTTTTGAAGAGATTGTGGCGAATCGGAAATACTTTTCAATGCTTACTTTAGCCACGATGTACGATTGTCTGATAAATCAAATTTAAAAATGCCCTAAATTGGTCGCAAAGAATATGATCATCTGCACTTCAATTATTAGAAACACTGTCAATATTTTGGCTGAAATATCAACGGAAACATCAGAATTATGGCTCCATCCTAATTAAGGAGCAATTTAATCTAATCTATAAGAGATTGACGAAGATTTAAAGGCGACACGAATTATAAAGATTGCCTTTGAAATGTTCGCAACATCAATTGGCCACAAGTAGACAAGATCACTCTTTGAATCAATTTTTAGGGAATATATAGACAAAACAGATGACTGGAGATATAAATATGGAGCTTTGATAGCGGCTTCTCAACTGGGGTAAGACTACTAGCAAATATAAGAATTTAATATCTATATAGAATGGGCAATAAAATGTTTATAGCATTCTTAGCCTAAAATACGCTATGCAGCTCTTCAGCTTATAGGTCAGTATTCAGACGATCTCAAACCCTTATTCCAATAAAATTACTTTGAAGCCGTCATCCCAAACATTTTTAAAATATTATATGATCCTGTGGCAGAAGTAGTTTCACACAGCTTTGCTTGCTTAGACAATTTTTTTGATGATTACAAAGAAAGTGAAAAGATTAATGGCTGTATCAACCAATTGCTTCAGCCATTATTTCACTACATTCAATTTGGCACTTCTTGCTAGCTTAAATAAAATGCTTTAGCTGTACTTTCATCGCTTGCAAGTATTTAGTATCTATTAGAATAATCCATATCTCAAATCCTGGAAATCAGCAAATTTATCATCACAAATTATTTAGGGCAAGAAAAATACTCCTAACTCGTCAATTATTCTTTCGAAGTAATTAGCGTAATTCTTTCCAGTCAAAATAAATCATTTACACAACAATATGTCCCGCATTATGTATAATTGCTCATAGTCAATCGCTAAAAAATTGAGCATTGCTATTTTATTAACTCTTGGAGTCATTTTTGCCAATCTTTCACTCATTTCGCAGATATTAACTTGATATTCCCATTTCTTTTTGCGGAAATACAAAATCAAGTCAATGACAGCTCCTAATAATTAGGTATTCAAGCACTGGAGTGCTTGGTTCATACATCTTCAAGCTTTAAAGAGGTTTTTCAACCTTATACTGATATTGTACTATCTTTCGCTAAAGGTCTTATCAAGGATATTGACGCTACCTCCTTAATAAGAGAAAAAGCAATGAATCTAATCACACATTTAACGAAAATTATGAAAAAAGATACCTCCTAAGCGTATCATTTATGGTATTCATTAACTACAAGCAATCTCGCATATTTTTTATAAACTATAGATCATATCTTTTAGCAGCAATAATGGGGCTCAACTTCTTTTTTATCAACTCTGTTTGATGGAATTCAGGAATCAATTCAATAACTGGAAAACTACTTAAAGCAAACTTAAATTATGAATTTAGCATAGAAACTATCGAACTATTAAAGCAATATTGAAAAGATGCAGAAAAGCATTTCAATCAATTAAAAAACCTAAACCTTAGAGGAAGTTTAAAACGATAATAATGACGATGATAACGATTCTTAATTTTAAGAAGTAGATTTGATATCTCAAGATGAAGAATCTAATCTTGCCGATGCATTATAAATAATACCATAAATATATACTTCTCTCCTAAAGATAGCACATCATCAGTAAAAAGTAATGTTAATCAACTTCATCCTACCTCATATATCATCATCAATCTCCAAATAGGAAGAATGGAAGCTCTTTGGTTTAAATTTAGCCATTTCCATTGTATAAACCTGTAGTTATAATGAATTATCAGCTTATTGGGGCGATATTATGTCTCTTTTCATTCAATTTTCAAGTGATAGCTTTTCTCGCTTAAGAAATGTGGCTGTTTACGGCATGGGCATTATATTTACAAAAACACCGATTGAATTGATTGCTGAAAACAACATTCTTAATTGGTTGGAAATTCTTTCAAAATCAATTATACATCCTTTTGAAAATGCAGAAGATGATATACTTTATCATATCGAACATGCGAAAGACAACGCCATTGCTGCTCTTGGAAAATTATTACAGACTTACGGATCAATTTACCCGCATCAATTAAATTAAGATGTTTTTAGAAAATGGATGTCGTTTCTTCCACTAAATTTTGACTTATAATAAGGAAATGGACAGCAAATATACCTAGCAGACTTGATTAAAAAGAACCCAAGTATCTTTGTTCGGGATGCAAATGATCTCATTATTCTATGCCAAATTTATGCTAAATTTGTAATGAAAAGAAGTAAGTAATAGCAACACAAACAAGCACTTACATTAACAAAGGAGTCTATAAGGGAAATCAGTCAATGGTCTTTGTTCTGTCAATCATCAGATTATCTTTGGAATAGTCTTACTCATTCACAAAGAACAGCTCTAAGTAAACTCATGAAAAACTGATTATCTATCATCTGAATTATTTAATTTTAACTATTGATTTATATCCGCACATTTTAAGTTTATCTAAAATAAGTAAAGGAAGAAAACTCTATGAAACTTTGAAAACTTTCTTTGAAAGCGATGATAATTTTTTGGTAATAAAAAGTAAAAGTAAAGAGTAGTTAAGACTAAAATATACGAATCATCTTCTTGAATAGTTGCATAGAAAGTCATCTCTATATTTTTTGCCTTTTGCGAAATAGTTGCCGATCTGTTTAAACATAGTTCGTCTCTTTAGTTCTTCTCCTGCCTTTAATTCGATTTTTTTCAGCAAAAATTTACATTAAATTTCAGAACCTTATTAATCAGAGCCACATGCATTCTCCAAAGGTAGGCATTCAACTTATGATCGAAGGTTATCATGATATTTAATGCTGTTATAAACCTTGCTAAAAATGATTAGGAGCGTTGAGATGAGAAGATACAATTTGAATTACTGAATTTTGCGGTGCCCAAGTATTTTTAATGAGGCTGTTAGAATAATGATGACGATAAAGTTGAGTGTTAGTAATTTATCAATCATTGAACTTTCGAATACGATATTAATATATTAATAGTCAGTAGAACGGTACTAATAAAATCAAAGCATTCAAAGACATTAATTATTTTATTCAAATGTCTTGATACTGCTTAATCATTTTAAATAGTTTATTAATTGGATAATAATCTTTAAATAACTTATAATTACATCCAAATAGAACAAGATTTTATTAGAAATTCATTTGTTAGCATTATTATTTATTCTGATAATTGTTTTATAGCGAATTAAAATATGGACGAAAGAATCGAAGAATATGTGAACATGCGCCCATACGAAACTCGATAGATGAACCTCTAACGTAGAAGAATTTTTTTCCTTATCCTAGGAAAAACTGGCAGCATTGATGAAGGTATCACATATGCAAACGTAAACATTAACATGAAATACCTAAAATGCAAATATAAAGCTGAAGTTACTGAAAAATTAAATCAGTACATGACTGCTTAATGATACCAATGTTATCACAATTAAATTGATAAAAATGTTAAAAGTATAATCAACAATGACTTAAAACCATAATAAATTCAGCAAAAATATAATGTAATTACAAATGACAAATGTTTATATGATTGTGATTTTTTATTTTATACTGGATCCATGCTATAAATTTTCTGTTGTAATTTTTTAGACTATAAATATTGAATAGGTAAATTTTAATGAATTCGTATTATCAGCCTCAATCAGTAATCATGATTAAGCAAAGTTCTCAAATGAATACTCCAATCTTAGAAGATAGCTCTCATATTCTTGCCCATGGAAATTTTCATGAACAATCCGATCAATAACTCAGAATTGGTCTCCCTCTTTCTAAACTTAATATTGTCAATCAATGCATCATCAAAGATAAGACCAACAACATTGCCCTTGAAGGCCCTTCCAGCAAAAACCCATTTTAAAAAAATCAATTAAGAAAATACTCGATATCCTAAAACAGAGGGTCTTTTCCAGATTATCAAGCCAATTCCTATAAAATGGGGGAGGAAGGAAATCAAAAAAATCAAGATTTGAGCCAAATGATCAGTAAAATTGGAGAAAAAATAAAAAATAAAACTGAAAAGTTTCTCGAGAAATCATCGAGCAGATTGTCAGCAAACGGTTCATAGAATATTCCTAAACTGCCTCCAATGAAATCTGTTGAAACCTCCTTTCACTTCTAAAAAAACGAAAATTTAAAACTGGAAGAAGTTGTGAATTGGGTAAAAATTTAAATTTTAAAAATTGAGGAAAAAGTAACTAAAAATTAAATAAAAATTGACAAACTGGAAAAAAACTGCAAAAAAAATGAATAAAGCATCAGTATGTCTTCTGAGTCATCAATGAGTGCTCAATTCAAAGAAATAAATACGATATTGAGTTTGGTCTAAAAAGCTGAAAATAGAGACGATTACCGAAAATCTATGAAGATGATTGAATAACTTCGAGAAAATATCCTTGAATTGCATGGTTAGTTGGCAAGTATTAAGTGTTAACAATAATCAGTCCCAAAATAGGCAAAATAAATATATCCTAGAAAGGAAATATCTTCTGATTAATTGAAGGACTTAAAAATGCATATTGATGAGGAAACCAATTAACTTTGCAAAAAAATTCAATGTGTTGATGACAAATATAGATCATTCATAAAAGAATACTAAAACAACTGTTGCTCATGGACAACTAGTATGAAACAATTTGACGGTAAAATGATCACTTTACATTACTAAGAAATAATTTCGAGTTATGATAATCAGGGAAATCTTGTAAATAGTGACTTGAACAAATATTGTTCCAAGTCAAGGATATAAACGGAAGGTTCATATAAAGAAAATAGCATGATCACAACAGTCATAACTTCAAGTAATTTATATAATTATCCTAGAAACTTATTATTTAGATCCTGAAGGGTATCTCTTAGACAAAGACCAGTACTATTTACTCAATAAGTAAAATCAGCAGATAAAGTTAAGTGATAAAGAAATCGAATTGCTGAAGCATAATAATTTAATTTGAAATGATTAGTGTTCTTTCAATTGATAATTAAATCTTCATTTTAAATATCATAATCTCCAGTGAATAAAATGAGTTATTATTTATATTGTGAGGTAAAATGTTTTATGGTCTTCATAAACTGCCAAGAATTAATGTTTAAAAACAGATGCAAGGAGGATCTATTGAGGGCTAACTCAAATATTCGGGAACAATATAAAATGCATGGCAAAGACAACAGTTAACGCACAAATGTTTGTAGGGCTATCCTGAAGGCGAAGGAGGTAAGCTAAGAGTTCTAATGAAAGACGACTATATATGAGGTTTACTTTAGTCAAAATGCCGGAAGGGTCGATTGAAGCATAGATTGTTTTCGATGTAGAAATAAGTAAATTGGAGATGGTTTATGAAGGGAAATTTTTGAGTTGTTTGTAAGTTTTTTGGAGGGTTTGTGGGTGTGGAGAGAGATAATGTATGAGGTAGATAGAAAGGGTGATATTCTTCCTAGTAAAATTAATAAATTATGTGATTACAAAATATATTTCTTCCATTTGAATTTTTTTTATATATATTAATTTAAATCTTAATTTAAGAGTGTTATCAATAATTCTGCATTTTCTAATTTTAAATCTAATTTAATGAATAGAACTTCTGAAAAATATAATAAGTCTTAAATGTCATTAATTTGTTTAAAGCGATAATTTAAAATTTAATTAATTATAATTATTAATTATTGCAATGAAAGAGAGCTATTTGGTCGGTAAAGATGTTACCAATCACAAGGATTACTACCTCTGCAAGTCATTCCTCAACATTTGGCTCAGTGATGACTATTTTTCCTTAGAATAGAGTTGCTATTACTTGGATAACTACAAAGATTTTGAAATGAGATTTGGGCATGGTTATGCTCGTCCTAGTTTTGCATTTAAGTTTGTCCTCAAAAATAAAAAAACAAATTCCTTTATAAATACGAAGGACTATTGTTATCATGGAACTTCTGCGACTCTCGTCAAGAAAATTGTTAATGAAGGCCTCCGTGCACCAAATTGTTTAGATGTAAAAGCACGAAATGGGACTTATAAAGGGAAATCCATTTATACAACAAAAATTCCAGAACATGCTCAAATATTTGCTGATCCTTATGAATGGAAAGGAAAATATTTTCAAATATTTTTTTTAGTGAGGCAAGATCTGTCCAAAGTTGATTGGTTTGGGTAAGTTGATAGAGGAAGTCAATATGCGAAGGATATATATAGTTTAGAATGGTCAAAGATGCAATACATTCACAAGCTTCATTCAAAACTTATGAGCTAAAAGTAAGTTCAATGGGGAACAAAAGATGAGAAATCTCTCATAATTGAAGCAGTGATTGTGAAGGTACATGATAATCCTCCTATAAATGGAGAGTTTAAGAAGATCTCCTAAATTATTAGCAAGCTTTGACCTTGATAATTCATTGACAAAATTAATTAATTAATAAAAGGGAGCATCATTTCTTATATTTATATTTAATGTTTGTATTTAATAATACCTACATTAATAAATTTGAAGGAAAGTATTAGATCTTAAAGATAATTCTTAAAAATATAATCAATCAATAATTCAGATTATCATTCCTGATTGTTTTAGATTCAGTTAATTGAAGATGAGTTTTATTTAACAATAATTGTTCCATTTATGGGTAAATGAAAAATACATTTTTTTCCTTCTTGAGGTTAATTTAATGGAAATATCAGAATTGAATTTACTCAATACGCTTTTTAATTATGATGTCGATTTAAAGCTTAAATATATATATTATTGATTATTAGCTCGGTATCAGATGAGCTACTTTCTCTAATAGGTAAAATAGGAAGAAGGAAATCAAAAAAATTAAGATTTGAGTAAAATGATTAGTAAAATTTGTTGGGATTATCAAACTACTAATGCGATAACACATATAAGAAATCTCTTCGAGGATAGCACCAATATGAATTAAATTTAATGAAAATATTTTATTATCTTAATAAACTGGCAAGAATTAATGTTTTATAATAAATACAATTACAACAAATGTAAAGTGACTGCTGCCCCATTTGCTCTAAAGAATATAATCTAAGATCCAGAAAATAAATGATCATCTGTCTGAAACAACATTTTATATGCTTAAACTGCGCGGATTAAATCAGTTAAAAGGATTCATTATGTCCATTTTGCAGAAAGAAGTTTGACATTGCGGAAATTGAGCCAAGGAGGATTTTCTCTGAAGAAAAAAAAGTCAGTTCACCAATTAAAAAAGATACTTTTTGTCCAATTGGTCATTAAGAAGTCAAATATGCACAAAAATACGCAACTTGTTTAAAATGCAAAACTAAAAATTTTATCGGGGGAATCTAGTGTCAAATATGTTTTTATAGAGAGTGCTCCAAATGTTTAAATGCAACTGGTAAATATCTCCACACTCAATGTGGTAATAGTGGTTTGGAGTTTGGATAGGGAGAAGGATATGTTGCATAAAACGAAGATCCAACCAAAAGAATAGTCTATGGGTTCACTTGCAATTCATGCACATCCTTTACTAAAAAATATATTCATTGTAAGAAATGCAATTTGTATGCTTGTCCAGGTTGTCGATCATTTGCTGTCAAAGACTGATTTCGATTCTTTCTATTATAAAAATAATTCATTTTATTTATAAATGAGAAGAACTGCTGAGTGAAAGATCTATAATTTGGAATACTGGAATAATTATCAATATTTTTTTATTTGTTTTTTCATTTAATTAAATTCAATCCATTTAAAATTCCCTCTCGAAGTGAGTCCCTATTTGCGCTGTAATGTTATATACTCAAACTCATTTTTTTGTTGGAGTATATTAAAACTACAATATTATAAGATAGATATATTCAAGGACAATAAAAAACTATTGGATGAAAACTATGAATGGATTTCGAGATTAATTACAAACTGAAAAATTAAGGAGTGAACAATAACAGTTCGAGTTAACTACTAATATAAATTTTAATAAAATTTAATTTATTACCATCTCAATTAGATAACAAATATCCCAAATATACTTCCAATGAATAAATTAGCAAGTATTTCTAATCTTATATAAAGAATATAAATTTAATTAATAATGGTCGAGAAGTCAATATTTTACAAAAGATGGAAAATCAATGATCAAAAGGCTAGCCATTAGATCTGATCAAGTATTTTACTATTTTTAAGGACTTTGGTTGTGGACATTTTGAGCAAATAGTTACGAGGTATTAAAATGAATATTTTCAACCCAAATTTGCACTATTCACTAATATTTGAATAATGCAAATAAGAAACACCAATAATGATCGGACAAAGTAAAATTGCTAATTGCTCCAGTAATATTAAAAATGATCTCCATTATTATATATATGTTTTAGTAATGCTACTAAACTGCGAAAGAAGTTAAGTTAGTGCGCTTGTTAAAATTTAATTAAGAAAAGTAACTTAGAAGAAAACAGGATATTTTGCTCCAATTCTATAAGTTTTACCATAATCTCTAGTTAAAATATGTCCGAAGTTATCTATTAAGTTTAAGTAAAGATCAGTCGATGATTCAAATCCTGCCGTAAGAACGTCACCTAAGATATCAGAACAGTTAAATTAAGTTCCATACCTTGTTTAAAGTTTATTTATAAAAGTACATAGATTATAATTCAGAGTTTTTACTTCTATTGCTTAAAAGTCTGAGTAAAATTAAGGAAGTATTTAATCGATTGTTGTAATTAATGTTTAATTTCTATTTATCTGCCACACTCTCCTTTTTTATTGGGGAAGAGTTTACATCATTCCTGAAGTATAAAATTTATTTGCACTCAATTCTATTGAATTTATTGTTTCTATAAAATTAAGTTAAGTTTCAAAGATATTATGAAATTCCTCTTGGCATTGATTGACTTAATCTATCATGAAAAGCAAGAATACAAGGATAATGAGAGATACCACAATCATGAGGTTATCTATGACAAAATTATGAGAGTACTTATATTTACCATTTTTATTTTTACACTATTGTGATTGAATTTGATTAAGTTTATTCAATAATATCTCCTCTTATTTATCATTGAGTCTTTTGGTTTTGATATTATTATTATTTTTAATAGTTTGTATTAATGTTTTGTGATTCTTTTGAGAAGAAGAGTCTTTTACATCAATTGTACTAAAAAAATCATATTTCATTTTATGTTACTTTTATTTTTTGTCATTTGAAATCTATAAAGAATTTGCGAATTATTTCATCTGCTTATAAATTTTGATAATGGTTTCATCATCTATCTTTGCTAATAAATCAAGTAAACTTATATTTACATCCCTTATTTTATACAGAATGAATCTTAAAACTACAAAGTTGAGAAAGATAATCACTATTTCTCCAATTATAAGTTGGTTTAAAAGTAGAATAACATCTGAAATAATATCTTCGGTTGTAAATGGAATATTATTTATTATCACTTCAAGGGAATTTGAATTTACAATAAGAAATTGAGGACTGTTGTTTTTCATTGCAAGCTTAATATTTTGCAAGAAGTCAATTAGTCCAGTACTTTGAGTTGATGAGATTATAGTGAAATCAGAAAATTATACCGTATAAGAAGCTAGAGTATATTCCTAATCATTTAAGATAGCATTAGAAGTTTGGCTTTGTAGAGCTTTATTGATTTAAATTTAATACATTTATGTGATAGCAGTTATATTGATATTTCTATTTATTTCTTCATAGCTTATAGGATAATTGATTAATTGATAGTAATTAAGATATTTGTATATTGATTAAATAATGCTAGAAATTTGATTTCCATTTTAATTATTTTGGTTATATCTACTCAATAATGCATCCATGTTGTTATTAATTTCAACTCCCAAAATTATGAGGATTATTGCAAAAAGAAGAATATTGATAAGTAAAACAATCAAAGTTATTTTCAAGTAAGATAGTTTATTTAATTATTTAATTCTTAATATTTTTTAATCAATCACATTTTCATACGGATTGACTATCTTGCAAAATTTTCCTCCTATAAAACAATTATATTTATTTTCACTAATACTCTTCGATTTTTATTCTTATAAAAAATTATTTATATTACTTTTGGCATCTTGATAAATTACAGAAGAATTCACTTATTTCTTCTTTACTTCGATGAGCATTAAGCATTATAATTATAGTTTATATAGCTGAAGACATTTAATTTCGATATTAATAGATTGCGAATGAGTTGTATTGGATAATTTATTTAGATTCAGAGTACAATTTATTTATTAATTGGAAGCTTTATATATTTTTTATTGTTAAAGAAAAATTTCACCAATGTCAAAGTCAAAAATCTCTTGTCCAAAGGTTTACATGCAACTTCTTTCTTATGAATCAATGCCAAAATAACTGAACAAATTAGAGCTTATGTAGAGAATTCGATCATCTTGAGAATTATATAAAAAAGTTGGCTTCACGTGCAGGTCTTCGGAAGGATATACATAAATTATATATTTAATGCCATCAGTTAGGTGAGGAAAGATTTAAAATCGACATCTGTACGGTTGTATTTACAACTATTATGGACCTATAAGGATAGGCAGTATAATTGGCTTTATCTTTTTTTAGGTTTCAATAGCTCTCTTTAAATAGAAGGCAATGCAACTTTTCATTTGTTAGGGAAATATATAATTTGTATTCTTCCCTATGATATCAATTTTATCCATATGCATTTAAATAGCCATTTAATTAGAAATTCCGACAATTCGTTATGTCTAAATGAGAATAAAATTTAAGTTTGCTTAATTTTAGATTTCATTATCATTATGCTTGTGATTTTATGGTTAATGCATTTCCTTCGAGCTGTTATTGATTAATTTCATAATATACTTATATATTTAGCTTTATATTTTGCATGGTCTTAATTATTGAAGCTTGTCCATATTATTTTTCAATTGAATCTACAAAATTAGAATTTAATTGATAAATCTTTTCATTTCTAGTACTGTGAGTGTATTCTTTTGCTTTGCTGCCCAAAATTTCATAATAATTTGAGTGATCTCTAAAATGGCAGAGTAGAATTTTTATAATTAACTTTAGCTTTCAATTAAAACTATAGCATTTGTGCTAGTATGTGATCTTAGATATTTCACTTCCACTTTTTAAATAATTTTACAAATTTTTAGTTTATCGGTGAATCTATTTGATTGTTGAATTTTCACGTTTAATTTTTATATTTATTAAAGCAATTTGATTGAAAATGGGTCATCTAAAAGATGACATTAGAGATTTTGAATTTCAAGAGAAATATTCTTTTACATCTTCATTTCCTCATTTATTTTGAATGTTAAAAATTTCAATAAATATTATTTACTTTTCAATTGCTGATTTTCCAAAAGTTAATTTTATTATTTGGTTAATGTTTTATTCAGTTTTTAGATTAGAAGTAATTCCTTAAATGTATTAATTATTTTACTTATTTACAAGTCTGATGTTTTGCTATCTATTGGAAAATCATTATTTTCAATATAGTGCAATAACATATCATTATCTTAAAGATAGGTATGAGAATGGTCTTCATTAGGAGTAAACAAGCATACTGCACCTATTTGAATACTGATTATGCAAGTATAAACAAAATTAAGCTTAACTTCCAAAGTCATTGCAATTAATAAAGCTGCTTCAAGCCATACTATCTATATATAAACTATTTTCTATATAAATTAAACTTTACTTTGACGAGAGAAGCTTCTCTTTTAGCTAAAAGAGTAGAAAATATACACAATACCAAGGGAAAATACTATTAAGTTAGGAAAAGGTTAGCAATCCCGATAATTATCAGATATTATTTAAAAATTCTTCGATCTCTTTCTGCAATAATTAAGCCCATAAGGAAAGGCAATGTTAGGATATTGACGAGAGTTAACTATGGAAAAAGATGGTTCTTTATGTTCTAAATTATGTGTATATTACATGGAGCATAATCAAAAAAGCTGGTTCGATAACTATTTCTAAAATTAAATAAATAAAGCATAATCCTTGTATGATTTTATTGCTCTCATAGGGTTTCCAAATAGTTGTTTGATGATTTGACCTTAAATAGACACCTGCGAAAATCAAAATACATGTATACATAATTGCCAGGTAAGTAAAAGTTGCAGCAAGATAATAATTTTATAGAATACTCGATTTCATAAACTTCATACTTATATTCATACCCCTATGAGTGTAGTTAAAAGGGAATCGGCCTGATTTTCAAATGCTGACAAAAAGAAAATTAGGCAAGATATTACCTACATGGCATTAATCAGGAGAGTATAATAAAGATAGTTTTTCCGTTGCGCAATTACTTCATTGATAAAAGGTAGGATTATTTTTTAAATTTTGGCATTTAATATTTTCATTTACAATAATTACATTAATCAGTAAAGGATAAGATTTAAATTTTTTCATGAAATATAAATAATATGGTCAGCAAAGATAATTTTTGATAGATGAGTTCCATTTAATAATAATGGATGTATTTCAGGGTAAAATCACAAAAATTGTAAAATCAATAATATCAAGAAATAAAAATACCATTTGTTTTTAAATTGAATTTTAATCTGAAGGAAATGTTAAAGTTAATTACTTGACTTAAAAAATTGATTTTTTATTATTTTTTATCGATTTAAAATGAAACCCTATATTACTGTTCATTATTAACTATTATATTTTAATTATTATTTAATAAGATAATATCATAAGTTAGTAATAGGGATGATTTTATTAAAAATAATATAAATTAGAAAAATAGTCAGAAAACAAATAACATATTGCCCCTTTATTTATCTATTGCTTAAAAAATAAATGTTCTTTTGTCCTTATCTTTTCAAAGAAATTAGCATTTGTTTATTTATCAAGATCAATCAATTTTTCTTTTCCTTTAAAGTTCTAAATGTCTTTAGAACGTCATTAACTCGAGATGCTACTTCTCCTTGCCCCTGTGACAGAATATTTTTAACAAAGTCAGGAATATGGCCTTTTAAATCAGCATCTGAAATGTATGTAACTTTGATAGTTTTTTCGTCAATCTTTTAGCCAATGTAACAACCAACTGTACATTATGCTCTGACAACTCCTTTTACTTCAGGTTCAGGGTATGGACAACTGCTTGAACTTAAATAAAATTTCTTCCCATCATTTTCAAAAACAGATATTTCAATTAAGACAAAGTCACGATCTGAAACCGGTCCAATTCCTTTGAAACGTAAGCAACTGACAATGATTTTATCCTTTTAAATTTAACGAAGGCGTCTAATTTATTTGAGTTGAGGATCCAATATGTATACACAGTCATCGTTTTGTAGCATATCTGCTAATTCTTCAAGAGTTCCCTCAACATTTTCAACTATACCCATTGAAGCTACCCGGGAATCAACTCCCATTTTAAACATTTTGCATGGCTTAGCACCTTTAACAATTCCATTTGCTTTCCATTGTGGATCATTTTCATATTTTTTTACGAGTTCTAAGCTTTTGCGTGTCCATTCTCTGAGCTATTACTCTGTAATTCCTTTTTCCATATCAACTCAGACCTATAAATTAATAAATCTTATGAAATGAAAATAATGAAGATATGATAAAATAAGGTCCACTTAAAGTTGAAGTCAAAATGGTTCTAATCAATCAATTTAATACACATTCATTCTTTTCAATTTGTTTGTATAGTATTTATAAAAACGGGAATATGCCAATATATAAATCTTGATTTTTACTAATTCAATACAATTATTGATTCATTATGCTAAATTAGCCAAAATCATCAAATCTTTCAGCCACAAATACGATATCCATGTAATGTCCACCGGCTTCATAT
>Ga0302186_10001538_pt1 | contig 18977 bp, 19 predicted proteins | sample II_Bog_E1_2_FD_198782 | JGI IMG/M metagenome (GOLD analysis project Ga0302186, IMG submission 198782) | Peat permafrost microbial communities from Stordalen Mire near Abisko, Sweden - II_Bog_E1_1 | ecosystem: Environmental > Terrestrial > Soil > Wetlands > Peat | place: Sweden: Abisko...
CAGTTGAACCCGTAGCACCATAACAACCAGTTGGACCCATACATCCTACTGGTCCCATTGGCCCAGTTGGTCCTCCAGCTTCACCATGTGGACCGGTTGGACCAGTTACACCTGTTGCTCCGATTGGTCCAACAACACTTATTCCAATAGGTCCAGTTGGTCCAGTTACACCAGTCGGTCCAGTTGTACCAGTTTTTCCACATAATCCGGTAGGTCCAGTTGCTCCAGTTATACCTTGTACACCTCTTGGTCCAGTGAATCCTGTTAAACCGATTCTTCCTCTAGGACCAGTTGGCCCATCTCTTCCAGTGGGTCCTAATGGTCCAGTTGGTCCAGTTGGTCCAACAGGCAATCTACCAGAATAAAAACTAAATTGATTTTCGCTATTATTTTGATTATAACAATTTTCATCATATTGATCGCTCATTATAATATACCAATGATTTTTTTATTAAGAAATTTGAAATTTTAACTATATATTAATCTATTTATTATATATAATCAATCCATATGTCATATAGTATAATAAAATGCGCTATCATCGGAGATGGTACTGTCGGAAAAACAACATTTGTTAATAAAATATGCAATAATATCTATATTAATGAATATATACCTACAATTGTTGATAATTATGAAAAAATAGTATCAGATAAAAATAAGAATAAAGTCAAGATCATGTTTCTCGATTTTGCAGGCCAAGATGAATATAAAGTTTTGAGAGATTATTATTATGATGAAAAAATTGATGTGTTTCTTGTTATGTTTGCCATAAATAATATTATATCATTTAATAATATCAAATCAAAATGGTTGAATGAATTGGAAACTAATAATAAAGTATCTGATAAACCGATAATGCTAATTGGGACAAAATTAGATGTTAGAAATGATAATGCTTTTTATCGTAAACCAGAATTATCTTCTTGTGTAAAATACGATATGGCCAAGAATTTTGCAGACAAATTTGATATATCATATTGCGAATGTTCATCTTTGACTGATCAAGGTCTAGATACAGTAATCAATGAAATAATTAATATATCATCTAAAAATATAAATAAAAAAGCATGTATAATATCCTAAATATTAATAATATACAATTGGAATTTCTTAGGGATACAAAAAAAGATCTTATGTTAATTTCCCCCCTAAAATATGCTCAATATGCAATGTTTGATGATAATTTCATAAAAGGTAAATATCTAAATACTGAATTTAGAGCCAAAGATAAAACTTGCTATATTAAATTAAAAAACAACGATTTGTGGTTATATGATGACAATAATGGTGGTGCAATATTTAAAACATTAGGTCCAAATATAAAAAAATATTATAATAAAGATAATTGGTATCAAAATCATGATCTATGGTATAATACAAGTTATAATGCAAATTATTATGTTCCCACTAATTTGCCAAAATATAAATTTGATCAACCAATCGTATTTTGGATATCATATGATGCAACACCATTATTTCATGTTTATAAAATTGATAATGTCAATCCAAATTATTTAATTTATACCAATAATACTCTCAACTGGACAACTAATGTAAATCTTGCAACAAGATTTAAATATGACAATGCAGAATCAGAACAAGATGTAATTGACAGTTTTAAAAATAAACCATTTAAAAAAGTAAATTATACTCCTAATTAATATAAATTCTATTTAATTTTTTTATTCACTTTGATTGATTTTTTTGTCGTAATATTTACTTTCTCAACATGTAAATTAGTATTCTTATCATAACTTTTCTTGTCACTTCTTTTTACACTGTCAATTACATGTTTCTCATCTTCGCAATATACCAAAAATGCCACCACTGGATCAGCTTTTTCACTATCACATACCATCCAATAACAATATTTATCAGTTGCATTTCTTCCTCTTATAAAATTCAATTGAAATGCCTCATAATTAATATTTTCAGTATTTTCTTTTATTTTTGTATATTCTATTGCTTTTGTTTTATCTTTACAATATACAATATTGCTGTGCATTGCATTCCAATCCTCTGGTGTTTTATCTTCTCTTTTGTCTGGGTATGTAACAACCATCCAAAATGTATTTCCCCTAATTTTCTTTATTTCCATTTTTATATTTACATATATGTTTGTTTAATCTAGATTCATATATTTTATCAATTTTTTCTCCATAAAAATCAGTCAATAAATATTAGACAATTTTTTCTCCATAAAAATCAGTCAATAAATATTAGACAATTTTTTCTCCATAAAAATCAGTCAATAAATATTAGACAATTTTTTCTCCATAAAAATCAGTCAATAAATATTAGACAATTTTTTCTCTATAAAAATCAGTCAATAAATATTAGACAATTTTTTCTCTATAAAAATCAGTCAATAAATATTAGACAATTTTTTCTCCATAAAAATCAGTCAATAAATATTAGACAATTTTTTCTCTATAAAAACCAGTCAATAAATATTAGACAATTTTTTCTCCATAAAAATCAGTCAATAAATATTGGACAATTTTTTCTCCATAAAAATCAGTCAATAAATATTAGACAATTTTTAGATTGAACATAGTGTGTCTTTATAAATTAATTTTGCAATATATTATTTTTTTTAATGTAATCAACATCCAAATTAAATGCATAAGGTATTATTATGTGTTTAATTATTTTATATGGTAAACATTTTTGGGATTTTGCTATCAAAAATAAATTCATCAAATTGATTTTGAATGCATTTTTATTTTTATTGACATAATATTCAATCAAAAATTTTACATTATTATTCATGACATCTGTTACAATAGATTTATAATATGTATTAGACAATTTTATATCAATTATTGAAGCATTACTTTTAAATGCATCTACAAAATGTATCGTCTGATGCAATCCATAAGAATACAAATTATTCATATTAAATCCAATTTTTAATTGTATTATATTGGCATTCAATATGAATTTTGAAATTGGCATCAAATTATTTATATCATTTATATTTTTCAAACCAATATATTTAATATTTCCATTTGAATTGATAGCATCAAATATTAGTTCGAAACTATCATTTTCTTTACAAGTTGTAATATTCAATGATCTCAAATTATTATTAGATATATATTTAACTAATCTTGTTGAAAAGTCTCTTTCAAATGGTTTTGATGAATGAATATCCAAATCTTTTATGTCATACTCTTCCAAATAATCAAATACATCAATTGGCACTTCATTCATGGTTGTGATTGCAAAATAAATTATATTTGGTTTATCATTTATTATTTTTATCATCAAAGTATAAAACATTTTATTTATTGGTCCAAAAATTTTCATTTTGTCCAAATTGAATGTGGAAATCAACTTATCAAAAGTACTAATTTCTGTGATATTAAAAGTAACATTATTAATAGTTACAATAAAAACTCCATTTGGTGATTTTACAAGTTTTATTTTATATTCAATATTTGAATATGTGTTTGGATAATATATTTTACTTATGTACTTTTTTATTTCATTTATTTGTATGTAATCAAATATATTATTCAAATATTCATATTGTTCTATTGCAAATGTATTCAATATCATATAATAATTATCATGATATTTTTTGAATGAATAATTGTCAAAACCATATATTGCAAATAATTTAATTTGTATTATATTTTTTATCAGTATGTCAAATAATATATCCACTAATTTTTTTGTGAAATTTTGCAGATTAATCTGCAACACATGAATTTTTACTAAATTTTCTGATAATTCCATTGTACATATTATCACATTATTATCATAATACATATCAGTCACAAATTTTATCAATGGATATTTATTTATATCTATGTTATAATCATTTAATATTTTATCAAATTTATATTTTTTAATATTTGTATGTGTCTTTGTTGAAAATTCATAGTCATTCAAATATGTAAAAGTAACTATATCATTTTTCATAATATTACCATTTTGTATTATGTAATCTAAACAATATATCATTTTATCAACTTTTTTACAAAAAAATGAAAAATAAAGTATTTGAACAATATATTAAATGTAAAATGATTATAAAATGGATCACGAATATGATACAAATATACAAGATATGGCAGAAATTCGCAATAATGAATATTGTTGTGATTTCAAAAAAAATTCATTAATCATTAGACTTTCCATTGGATTGTATGTTGTTCTAATATTAATGTTATTTGCACTCAGAACCTATTTTGTTACACTTGGAGATTGGTCCAGTCAAAGTATCGTTAGTGGTATTGATATTACTACTATTGTAATGTTTGCTAGTGGTGCATTTATACTTTTGATTTGTCTTTTAGCAGCAATAAGACATAAAATATATAATTTATAAAAAAAAATGAAATTTTATTATATTGGGATTCTTTATTTATTATCTTATCAAAATACTTACAATGAGCAATTTAGAAATAAAAAATATTCTTAAAAACCAAGATGAACTTATAAAAAAACAAGATGAACAATTGGAATTACTAGAAAAAGGCGTATTACATATAAAAGAAATTGCCACAACTATTAATAATGAAATTGATCATCAAGATCCTTTGATAGAAAAAGTCACAAATCAAATAGATGATGCAAATAAAAAAACAAAAAAACAAATAATAAATTTAGATATTTTGAAAGAAAAAATCACAAAAAATTGGTCTGTGTGTATATTAATAACATTAATCATTGCATTAATAATAATTATTGTTCTTTTATTTATTTTATAAATGAAAACATTAAAGTTTTGCAATTTTAATGAACGTGCCCGCTAATTTATCACCACCTTGTTCACTTGGTTCAACTCTTTGGGAATAATCTTTTGTATTTTTACCATCTAATGTTTTGAACATTGGGCAAGGAATTACTTCACATCCATCAATTTTTATTTGTGTTGTGGCATGTTTATATATTTGGTAAATAACTTTTTGTAATCTGTATGGATTTTTATTGTAATCCAAATATCCCAAAATTCTATCTGCCCAAGATCCAGTTGTTTTTTCATCTGGATAATAAATCAGACATACAATAATTTTTTTAGGTTTGCATTTGCTTGTTAACTCTTCAATGTATTCTGTTGTTCTTGTTTTGAACAAATCAATGAAATATTGCATTCCCCAAGCATATTTTGGTCCTTTATCAATGGTAGAATCAAAATTCATTTAAAATATCAATTTTTTTATAAAAAAATCAGTCAACAAAATGTCAGACAATTTTTTTATAAAAAAATCAGTCAACAAAATGTCAGACAATTTTTTTATAAAAAAATCAGTCAACAAAATGTCAGACAATTTTTTTACAAAAAAATCAGTCAACAAAATGTCAGACAATTTTTTTATTCAATATATAAATATAAATAAAAATATAAATAATATTATATATAATATAGATTATGAGCAAACCAATTAATTGGCCAAAAATGTTAGGACAGTCAATCTTTTATTCTTCAATACAAGCAGCTATAGGATCTGTAGAAATGAGTAGCAAATTCTCAGTGATAAATTTTTGTAAAGATCAAGAAACATTACAAAATGCTGCAGATGCATTAAAAAATTATATGTTTGTTGCAGTTATGTGGACACTTGCAACAATGTTGGTCATGTTCAGTCAATATGGTATACCTGGATTGGTAGTTGGATTTATTTCCAATATGTTGTATGTTGGGTGGATTTACATAAGTTACATTTATGCATTTAGAAAAGCTGCTAAAAAATACAAATTAGAAGAACCATATATATTTTATGATGATAAATAATTATAATATTAATATTGATATATTAACTTTATAAATTAAATTCTGTAAGGTGGGAATGCAATCACATCTTTAATGGTACCGTTATTTGTCAATAACATTACCAGCCTTTCTATTCCACATCCAAATCCTCCTGTTGGTGGCAAACCATATCTTAATGCATTTATGTATGATTCATCTATGTCTTGTGCTTCTATATCACCTGCTTTTTTATCTATTCCTTGTTGTTCAAATCTTGCTTGTTGAACATCAGGAATATTCAATTCAGTATATGCATTTGCAATTTCCATTCCCGCAACAAACAATTCGAATCTTTCTGATAAAAATTTATTCTCTCTGTGATGTTTTGCCAATGGAGACATTATCAATGGATGATTAATTAAAAAAGTTGGATTAATACATTCTTTTTCAATGAAATGTCCAATTAATTTATCAAATAGTCTTGCATTTGTGTGTGGCAATGGACAATTTATGTTGAATTCTTCACATATTTTCAAACATACATTCTTAGTTTCATCACTGCCATAATCTTCTGGGAATTTAATATTTGTTTTACTTTCTAGTTCCGGTATTATATCTATTGTTGCATATGGTGGTGTAAAATCTATCTCTAAATCACGATATTTGATTTTTAAACTATCCTCAACATGAGATACTAATTTTGTAAATAATTGTTGTGTCATTACCATCATATCATAATAATCTGTATATGCCATATAAAATTCCAATGAATAAAATTCTGGATTGTGTGATGCATCTATTGTTTCATTTCTAAATTGTGGTCCCAATTCATATACTCTATCTAAACCACCAACAATCAATTTTTTTAAATATAACTCTGGAGCAATTCTTAAATACATCTCTTGATCTAAATGGTTATGCAATGTTTTGAATGGTTTTGCTTGAGCTCCATTAGCTTGATTACATAATATTGGAGTGTGAACTTCCACAAAATCTTTTTCATCCAAAAAGTCTCTTATGCTTTTTATAATTTTTGCTCTTTGTCTAAAAGTTTTATTTGTTGATGGATTAACAATTAAATCTAAATATCTCTTTTTAATCTTTTCTTCTGAGTCTTGCAAACCATTTTTAATAACTTTTTCCATTTTACCATTTATTTCTAGTTCAACTTCAATCAATTGGCCCGGAAGTACTTCTAAACACGGTGCCAATACTATTACTTCTATTACAAACAAACTTAATTCACCATGTTTTGATTTACCAACTATTCCATTTGCTCCAATTATATCACCTCTTACTAAACTGTTCATTATCTTTTTGAAATTATCAGTATCTTTAAAAGATCTTTTTTCAGTGATAAATTGAAGTTTCACATGATTTTGCACCATAGTAAAAAACCACAGATTCCCACTGGATCTTATATCTATTATTCTTCCTGCCAATGATTCAATAGTATCTAGTCTTATTCCAGCTTCCATATAATTGTATTTTTCAATGTATTGTTGAAAAGTATGTGTTGTAATAAACTTATGATGATAGTTAAATTTATGTTCCATTATAATACTTTTATTAATATACCTCTATTCATTATATTACAATTTCATTTTTTTCTTGAAAATGAGTTATATGATATTAAAAGTTGAAAATTTAAATGTTAGATATTGATATTTATCTTATTATGAGTATTATGATGGAATTGGTATATGATAAAAATACAAATACTTATATGAGAACTGTTGGAACAGAAAGAAAAAATGTAGAAAATACATTGAAACAATTATATAATGTATCAAAAGCACTAGTATTTTCTTCTGGAATGAATGCAATATCTGTGACTCTTGATGTTATATGTGAACAAATGACTGATGGAACTATTTTCTTATATGCAGATGAATTATATTGTGATACAGAATCAAAAGTAATACCAGAACTTGCAAAAAAATATAAAACCATTCAGTTTGTAAAATTTAATTTGAAAAATGATGAATTGAAGAATATTTTGGAAAATGACAATGACAGTAAAATAGAATGCATTTATTGTGAATCATGTTCCAATCCATCTGGACATATGATAGATTTTGATTTGATCAAACAATATAAAAAAAAATCCATCAAAAATTATTTTGTTGTAGATAATACATGGTTAACACCTGTTATATTTAATCCTTTTAGATATAATGCTGATATTGTAATTGATTCATGTACTAAATATTTAAGTATGGGTAAGGCAATGGCTGGTGCAAGTATGTTTAAAAATAAGAATGATTATATATTTAAAAGAGTTGATGATATGATAAGGTTTTTGGGAATACATGTATCACCTTACAATTGTAAAATTATTCATGATGGTTTGTGCAATTTAAAAGATACAATGGAAAAAATTTATAATAGAACACAACCTATTTTAAACTTTTTACAAAATAATGAATTTGTCGATCAAATTATGTATCCAGAATTAAATGATACTAATTATAAAAAATATATTAAGAAATTTGGTCCAGGTGTTATATTCTTTCACTTAAAAGTTGATCCAGAATTTCAAAATATTGATAATCATAAATGGAAAAATGTTTTAAAAGATTTTGTTGAAAAAAATAATATTGTCAGTGCAACATCATATGGCAAAAGTTATGATTTGATTGATCAATGGCCAAAAAGAGATTCAGTTGGATTGTTTTTGAGATTTTCTGTTGGTTATGAAGAAGACACTGAAATAATCAATAAATTAAATTCATTGTTTGTTGATCTTCAAAATATCAAAAAGTAATTCACATACAATTTGATAAAAAAGATTTGATATTTTCTGGTAACTCTTTCAGCAAATTATCTTTATTTACATTTATTATTTTTTGTTTATTTATTTCTGGATATTCAACATCATCTATTATTCTTTTATTATTTTTGATTGCCTCTAAATCTATATTTATTGGACCAGAAACATCATCATCATTTATTTCAATAAACCACCCACAATAAAAATTACTTTTTTTGAAAATTTTGTTGTCTTTTGAAATTATTTTGAATTCTTTTAAATTTACAATACCATTATTTGTCATTATTTGTCCATTGTATATATGCTTTATGTTCATTTTTGTTATATTTTATATCAAAAGTTATTATTATTTCATTTTAATTATCAAATTTTCGTTAAAAAATTGAAATTTTAAGTTGTTGGAGCCTTTTATGATAAAGTACATATTATACATCATATATTACAATGAACAAATTTAATCAAGCAATGAGTATTGTAAAATACAATCAAAATAATAAAATGAATCAGGTAATGGAGCTAGTCAAGAAAAATCAACAAGGCAACAAAGATAAATTAATGGATAATTCAAGATTTGAAGGTAATGAAAAGTTCACCAAATTTTTCATATTCATCGAAACTTCTGATGTGAATGAATTTATATGCTTAGTCATGAAATATAAATATCAGTTTATTCAGAATAGTAATATGGGAGGAAAATTGAGGGTAGTGAATGGTGATAGAAATTTATTGGATAAATTAAAAGTAAATCAGTATGTGATAAATTATAAAATTATTCATGCCATATAATTTAATTTTTAAATATTTTGTTTATTGCATTTACATATTGCATTCAAATGTGATGAAAAACTCAACATATAATCATAAAGAAATTAGATTTTGTCCAAATCAATATCATGCATCTGATTGTGATTTGTTTTTGTTTTTTTTCTCAAACAACAACATAATACTACAGAAATAGCAAGTAAAACTATAAATCCAGCAACAAACACACCTACAACTGCTTTATAATCTTTCAGTACAGTGAGTGTCTGGCATTTACCAACTGGAATTATATTTCTCATAACTTGATTATTACTAACTTGGAATGCCACGAGATTTGTTGAACCGGAAACAATATAATCAAATACTCTAGTACTACTTATTGATTGATTTTTAAAAGTTATTAGAGTCTCAAATTTGTTAGTGTTAAATCCATCTTGTGGATTGTTAAATTGAATAACAACTGATTTATTTATATTTACATAATTAGTTGTTAATGCATTGATTGCATCATATTCAACTGATAATACAGATTGGGGATAAAAAGTACACGATGTACTAATAACTAATTGTGAATCATCACATATTTCCAATTCTCCTTTGATTTCTAAATTAGCATATATGTTTACTGTTTCAATAATTTCCAATTCATCACCATAATCTACACACAAAGTGACATTTGATATAATGGTTGAATTTTCAATTTTAACGTTACCAAAATCTATATTGTTTGCACTATTTATTATCACATTTGTATCTTCAATGAATACCAAACCTTCATTGTCATAATCGTTGAGAATATTTAATTCACTTTGAATATTAAAGATAGCATTATCTCCATCAACTACTAATTCATAAATGGTTATTGACGTTGATTGAAATTGTAAAGTACAATTGCTATGAATATGAACTGTTTGTGAACTATTTGGTAACATGTTTAATGACCAATTATTTATGTTGTTCCAATTTGAATCATTTCCACTAAAAATATTAATTTGTGCATTACTGAATGCAATTAAAGTTAAAATTATGAATATTAATATTATTGTGATTCTCATTTTTGTTATGTTAAATATTATAATATGGTGTTCAATCAATTGAATTTTCAACTTTTTTTGATATCAAAAAATTGAAAATATATAACATTGGACGTAATATTATAATATCAAATAAATAAATATGACAAATCTAATAAAACTCAACTTTGAAGATTATCAACATCTCATAAATGAATACAACAAATTGACTGACTATGTTTATATTAATATTAATAAAAATTCTGATTTGTATGAACATATTCAAAATAATCATCTTGGGATTTTGAATAAAAATAAATGTGAAAATGAACATTGTGATGAACATAAATATTTGAACAGTAAATTATGTAATAATTGTTCAAAGTGTATATGTGTCATTGGATATAATTTATATAATATTAGATGTAGCGATTGTGAACATATTAGAATACAAAATAATATGACATGTCAATCTAATTTTTGCAATAAACAATGTACAACAGGAGAATTAAAATGTGATGAATGTAAATTATGTTCAAGATGTTTTCCAGAAAGTAATAAAGAAAATAATAATTTATGTGTGAATTGTGATGATGATTTTTCTAGAGTTGATGATAGAGCAAAAAATGAAATAAAATCAGTGGAGAATATATGCACAACCAAAAATTGTAACAATGAAAAATTAGTGAATAAATCTTTTTGTAAAAGTTGCATTTACAAAATGAATTGTTGAAAACAACAATTTTTAATCAGACATTTTTTCTAATGCTTCTCTGCAAACATCATATTCTTGATTTTCTTTATAGTGTGTGAAATTATAGAATATTTGCGCAATTATTATTATTGGGATTATGATGATATTCATTTATTTATTGTATTTAAAAGACACCAACAAATTAATTTAGAATTTCATTTTTTTATGAAGATAAAATGAAAATCTTAATCATATGATAAATTCCAAAGATTATTGATGGAACTATGACACTTGTGAATATCCAATTTAATGATAACATACTTAATCGATCTGTCATATTAACATGTTTATTTTTGTATAATCCCCATGCCACATTAAATTGTATTGAATTTGTCAATGGAGCTTTAATGAAAGCCCATAAACCATCAAGTGTTAAATATTCGTCACCAGCAAAATTTGTTCTGAAATACATTTTGTCAACCAACATTGTATTAACCAAAAAATATAAAAATCCAACTAATGAATATATTAGTATCATTTATTAATTATTGTTGTATTAATGATCATTGCAAATAATAATAATTTCAACTTTTTTATTAAAAAAAATAATGTTTACTAATTAAACATTTCACCAATACTACTTCCTTCTTGAATTCTTTTGATGGCTTCAGCAAATAAATCTGAAATATCAATACATACTATTTTATTTGATTTATTCATATTATTTTGTTGTGGAATACTATTTGTAACTATAACTTGTTCTATTGCATCACACGTATTTATTCTTTCAAATGCTTGTCCAGAAAATATTCCATGTGTTGCCATAATAATGATACTTTTTGCACCAAAATTTAATAATTCATTTGATGCTGATACCATTGTTCCTGCTGTGTCAATAATATCATCTATTAATATGACAGTTTTATCTTTGATATCTTCTTCTGTGCCTGACAAAGTACTTGATAATACTGTATTATTGCATGAATAATCCCTTCTTTTGTTCATAATCAAACATTTCATTTGTAATTTTTTAGCACATGCATCAACTTTTCTTACAGCTCCTGAATCTGGGGCTACAAGTACAAAATTTTTATTGATTTCTTCATTGGACATATTTTTAAAAATATTTTGTTTTAGGTAATTTGTTTGTGGATTTGTAGAGAATAAATGATGAAATGAATTATCAAAGAAACCCTGAATTTGTCCTGAATGTATGTCTATCGTTATTACTTGATTTATGCCTGAAGCTGACATTATATTTGCAACAAGTTTGGCATTAATTGGTACGCGTGGTTTATCTTTTTTATCTGATCTGGCATATGGAAAACATGGAACAATTGCAATTATTTTTGCTGCATGTGATCTTTTACAAGCATCTGCAATTGAACACAATTCAAATAAAAAGTTATCAACAGTAAAATGTTCAGTTTTACAAGCAGTTTGAATAATATACACATCATCTCCTCTAACTTTTTCTTTTATTTCAACATTTAGTTCCGAATTTGCAAAGTTATCAAGTACTATGTCTTCCAATTTTATTTTTAATTTATCAGAAATTTTTTGTGCTAATTCTAAATTTGATCTTCCAGCAATTAATTTTATATTGTTCATGTTTATTAAAATAATTATAATTAATAAATTGTTCAATGAGTTAATAAATCAATTTTTTTTGTAACGTCTATGCAATCTGCAAATTCCATATGCTACTAATACAACTAAAGCAATACCTGCACATATTCCACCAATTTTCATTGTTTTGCTACATTTTGATGGTTGTTCTACAATTTGTATATTTGTATCATTTTTTTTATTTTCTTTAATCTCTTCTGTCTCTTCTGTCTCTTTATTATTTTTAACTTCATTTTTAATTTCTGAATTAATCATACTGTTATTCATTTTGTTATAATATTATTTATATTGTTATACATCCTTCAATATGAATAATATTCAATTTTTTTGTTATCTGCAGAACAATTTATGACCACTTAATTCAATACATAACCATAATAATACTAATTTATATTTTGCATTTCTCAAGGCTTTTCTTCTGTAATATTCATAAAATTTATAAACTACATAACCAGAAATTCCAATACTTAAAAATCCAATTATTATCAATTTTTTGTGTGGAATTATATCTGTTGTATATTTTTTATTTTCAATTATTGAATCAATACTTTCATTGCTCATATTATAATATTTTTTGGCATATCATAATATATTTTTCAGTATAATTTATGATCAACTTTTTATCCAACTTTGAGTATATTTAATGTTGCTCCAGTGCCTGCTATTAAAATGGCACTACCTGTAAAGTTATATAATTGCAGAGAAATAGTTGTACTTGGTTGTAGTTGTAACATGAAGTTATTATGAAATGATGAAGATGCAATTCCAGGATTCATGATTGATGGTGTACTCGCGGTCCCATTAATTAATAATCTACATGCTAAATTAATACTAGTTGTAAGCATCACTTGGTATGTTAAATAAAATATTCCTCCATTTGTGACTGTAAATATTGTTGATCCACTATTAATAGTTACACTATTTGTTACATTTGTAGTTGTCATTGGAACTATAGTACCTGCTGTTGTCACTGATATGGTCTGAGTGGAAGTACTTGATGCAGAACAATATATTCCACAACTGCAACAATCCAAGGTTAAGTCATTTATATTTGTCACATTAAATAATAATTGTAAATAAGTAGATGGACTTGCTGTTAATTTTGGAATCATAAAAGATGCCACTATACCACCATATTGTAATGGAATTGATATTGGATTAATTATTGCTGCTGTAGCATTTATTGAAGTTGTCATTATTGCTATTACATTTGCAGCCGTATATGTTAAACCTTCATTTAATATTGCAATCGTTGCTGGATTTATTTGTGTTGTGGGGGTTGCTTTTGGACTTGACAATAATGTCCATATTGCACATTGAACATCTGCATATGTGTAACCTAATCCATAATATGATGGAATTACATTAAATATATACAATATTGCGTTAATGTATGTTGTGTATAAATGATCACTGTTATGCGGACTAGTTGCAAATGCAGTGGATATTGCATTATCAATATCAGGATCCAATAATGATACACATGTGGCAGTATATGATACATTTGGAGATATAGAATCCCATATATCACAACACCAACCAGCTATCAATCCTGTTGGATTTGATGGTGTTATGTATATATTTTGATTTACTTCTGATGTTACATTTATATTAATATATGAAACTTCATCTGGATTTTTTGTGCCTCCTGTTACTCCTGGTACTCCCGTATATGTAAAAGTTATTTCATGTGGCCCTACACCTAAAGTAGAATTACTGCTTAAAAGTGTGTTGTAACATGTAACATCATCATAACTAGCACTGGCTGCTATTTCGGACATATCTGAACAAGTATTTTCAATAACATCCAATGTTCCATGTTGCATTGACACAGCTGATGTACTTGATGATGTCATCCAATAAATTGATATTGTGTCTGATGCTGTTGCGGTTGTTATCATACCATTTGTACATATTATTTGAGTAAATGAATTACTGTTAACATCTGTTGTTATTGATCTCAATGATTGAGTTACTTGAGTAGTATTAAGATATAATGCAATCGTTACAACATTTCCAGAAACCGCTTGTGATACTGTACCACTAAAATTACACATAAATGTGCCAATCAGTCCAGGGGTTATTGTTATTCCTGTTAATAATACCATTGTTGTTGATGTTGTCGTAATTGTTGCTGATAATGATACTTCATCACTAAAACATGGAACACAAATACCTACTGGTCCTGTTGGGCCTACACTACCAGTATATCCAGTGTATCCAGTTGCTCCTGTTGGTCCTATTGGTCCCATTGGTCCAGTATATCCAGTGTATCCAGTTGATCCTATTGGGCCTGTTGGTCCTGTATATCCAGTACTTCCTGTTGGTCCAGTGGGTCCCGTAGGTCCAGTATAACCAGTAAATCCAGTTGGTCCAGTGTGTCCAGTAACTCCTGTTGGTCCTGTAGGTCCAGTATATCCTGTGTATCCAGTGGATCCTGTAACTCCAGTTGGTCCTGTATATCCTGTATAACCTGTATATCCTGTATATCCAGTAGATCCAGTGGGTCCAGTAACTCCAGTTGGTCCTGTGGATCCAGTGTACCCAGTAAATCCAGTTGGTCCTGTTGGTCCTGTAACTCCAGTTGGTCCTGTATAACCAGTTGCTCCTGTATATCCAGTATAACCTGTAGATCCAGTCACTCCAGTTGATCCTGTAGGACCAGTATATCCAGTATATCCAGTTGGTCCAGTTGCTCCAGTAACTCCAGTGGCTCCTGTTGGTCCAGTATTACCAGTGGCTCCAGTAGCTCCAGTTGGTCCTGTTGATCCAGTGACTCCTGTAGCACCTGTTGGTCCAGTGTTACCAGTAGGTCCAGTATTTCCAGTAGGTCCGGTTGCTCCCGTAACTCCAGTAGCTCCTGTTGGTCCTGTATTACCAGTGGCTCCAGTATTTCCCGTTGGTCCAGTAAATCCAGTGACTCCAGTAGCTCCCGTTGGTCCAGTGTAACCAGTGAATCCAGTTGGTCCCGTACTTCCTGTAGATCCAGTTGGACCAGTATATCCAGTGAAACCAGTAAATCCGGTTGGTCCTGTTGGTCCAGTGGGTCCTGTTGATCCAGTTTGACCAGTTGGTCCAGTTGATCCAGTATTTCCAGTGGATCCAGTCGGTCCTGTATATCCCGTATATCCTGTATAACCAGTATATCCAGTTGGTCCTGTTGCTCCCGTATTTCCTGTTGCTCCTGTTGTTCCTGTACTTCCAGTTGGTCCTGTATATCCTGTTGGTCCTGTTGCTCCTGTATTTCCGGTACTTCCAGTTGGTCCAGTATATCCTGTATATCCAGTTGACCCTGTTGCTCCCGTATTTCCCGTTGCTCCAGTAGTTCCAGTATATCCTGTATAACCTGTGAATCCGGTTGGTCCTGTATATCCAGTATATCCAGTTGGCCCTGTATATCCTGTATATCCAGTTGGCCCAGTTGCTCCAGTACTTCCAGTTGCTCCAGTACTTCCTGTTGCTCCCGTATATCCAGTATATCCAGTTGGTCCTGTTACTCCTGTATATCCAGTTGCTCCGGTTGGCCCAGTTGATCCAGTTGGTCCAGTATATCCTGTATATCCTGTTGGTCCAGTTGGTCCAGTATTTCCTGTTGACCCCGTCGGTCCTGTATTTCCAGTTGATCCTGTTGGTCCTGTATTTCCAGTTGGTCCTGTTGGTCCAGTATTCCCAGTTGGTCCTGTATTTCCAGTTGAACCTGTGTATCCAGTGTATCCAGTTGGACCTGTATTTCCAGTTGAACCTGTAGGTCCAGTGTATCCAGTTGGTCCAGTACTGCCGGTTGGTCCAGTGTATCCTGTATATCCAGTTGGTCCAGTACTTCCTGTACTTCCAGTTGGTCCGGTGTTTCCAGTTGGTCCAGTGTATCCTGTGTATCCGGTTGGTCCAGTATAACCAGTTGATCCTGTTGGTCCAGTTGTTCCAGTTGGCCCCGTTGGTCCAGTATATCCAGTTGGCCCAGTGTAACCAGTTGATCCGGTAGGTCCAGTACTTCCAGTATTTCCAGTTGGTCCAGTATTACCTGTAGGCCCTGTTGCTCCTGTATTTCCAGTTGCTCCGGTTGGTCCGGTATTTCCAGTTGCGCCAGTTGGTCCAGTAACTCCAGTTGCCCCTGTTGGTCCAGTATTTCCAGTTGCCCCAGTTGGTCCAGTATTTCCTGTAGCTCCAGTTGAACCAGTAACTCCTGTAACCCCAGTAGGTCCTGTGTATCCAGTTGGTCCGGTGTATCCGGATGGTCCTGTTGGTCCAGTGTATCCAGTCGCTCCTGTACTTCCAGTTTCTCCTGTTGCTCCAGTATTTCCTGTTGCTCCAGTTGGTCCTGTATAACCAGTGGGTCCCGTATATCCAGTATTTCCGGTAGGTCCAGTAGGTCCAGTAGGTCCAGTATAACCTGTTACTCCAGTTGGTCCGGTAGGCCCAGTATATCCAGTTGGTCCAGTTGATCCAGTATTTCCAGTTGCTCCAGTAGGTCCAGTATTTCCAGTAGGTCCAGTAGGTCCAGTATTTCCAGTTGCTCCTGTAGGTCCAGTATTTCCGGTAGACCCTGTAGATCCAGTGGGTCCTGCTGGTCCAGTGTACCCAGTACTTCCCGTTGATCCTGGATCTCCAGTTGGTCCAGTATATCCAGTATTTCCTGTTGATCCAGGATCTCCTGTTGGTCCTGTATATCCAGTTGATCCAGTAGGTCCGGTATATCCAGTTGCTCCAGTTGCTCCAGTTGGACCAGTATTTCCAGTAGGCCCAGTTGGTCCAGTATTTCCAGTTGCACCAGTATTACCAGTGGGCCCTGTATTACCAGTCGGTCCTGTGTTTCCAGTTGCACCAGTTGGTCCAGTATTTCCAGTTGCTCCAGTAGGTCCAGTATTTCCAGTTGGCCCAGTAGGCCCAGTATTTCCTGTTGGTCCTGTTGGTCCAGTGTATCCGGTACTTCCAGTTGATCCTGTTGGTCCAGTGTATCCAGTTGGTCCAGTTGGTCCAGTACTTCCTGTTGACCCAGTTGGTCCAGTATTTCCGGTAGATCCGGTAGGTCCTGTATTTCCAGTTGGTCCTGTTGGTCCTGTATTTCCAGTTGGTCCTGTGGATCCAGTAACTCCAGTTGCTCCTGTTGGGCCTGTATATCCGGTATAACCAGTCGAACCAGTTGGTCCAGTTGATCCAGTAACTCCAGTTGCCCCAGTTGGTCCTGTGTATCCTGTATAACCTGTATAACCGGTTGGTCCAGTGACTCCAGTCGCTCCAGTGGGTCCTGTATATCCAGTGTATCCAGTGTAGCCAGTTGGTCCTGTAACTCCAGTTGGTCCAGTTGGCCCAGTATATCCAGTGTATCCGGTATAACCAGTCGGTCCAGTAACTCCAGTCGGTCCAGTAGGTCCAGTGTATCCAGTGTATCCAGTGTAACCAGTAGGTCCTGTGACTCCAGTTGGTCCTGTATATCCAGTGTAACCTGTAACTCCACAAGCTCCACTCATACCACTCATACCACGACTTCCTGTTGGTCCATTCGGTGGTCCAGTTGGTCCAACAGCACCTGTAGGTCCAGTTATTCCCATACCAGTAGGACCTGTATATCCAGTTACTCCAGTAGGACCAATTGCACCTGTAAAACCTCTTAATCCAGTTGGTCCTGTATTTCCAGTGGGTCCAGTGTTTCCTGTGGATCCTGTTGGACCAGTTCCTCCACTCATTCCATCGGATCCAGTTGGTCCAGTAGGTCCAGTTGGTCCAGTAGGTCCACTTTGTCCCATGCATCCAGATGGACCTGTAAAACCACGAATTGATAATCCTGTAGGTCCAGTACATCCAGGTGTTCCAGTAAATCCAATAGGTCCAGTAGGTCCAGTGGGTCCTGTGAATCCTGTAGATCCGGTTGATGAATGTGAGCATCCTGTCATACCATCAACTACTCTTAATTCCAATTGAAAACAATTTAATCTCAAAATCTTTGACGGACATCCAAAAAAATATAGAAAAATTTTTCCAGTTTGTTGATTAATATATGAACAACCATTTGTCAAATTCATACAATAATTTTTAAAATGGGTTTCTGTACTATCTGTGAGAATATTTTCCCATTTACACATTGATTCATTCCAAATAAATCCAACAATTTTAGAACAAATTGATGATGCTGCTCTAATCTTAATATTTATCTGGGAAATCAAATTAATTGGTAATCCATTACATGGTAAATTTAATTCAAATAAAAATTTTGGATTTGAAGTTACAGATATCCATTTATTATCATTACAATTATTATCATCACAACTATTATCATCACAACTATTATCATCACTATTATTATTATTATCACTATTATTATTATCACAATTATTATTATCATTGCATCTATTACATTTACATTCATAATTGCATTGTATACCGTCATAATTATGTGTAGTA